>Ga0247844_1000488_pt1 | contig 85169 bp, 70 predicted proteins | sample LaCtaG_FD_192421 | JGI IMG/M metagenome (GOLD analysis project Ga0247844, IMG submission 192421) | Freshwater microbial communities from meromictic Lake La Cruz, Castile-La Mancha, Spain - LaCruzMarch201714.5m_1 | ecosystem: Environmental > Aquatic > Freshwater > Lake | place: Spain: Castile-La... | reverse complement strand
TCGCAATCAGGTCGTTGATTTCATTGCAGAATTCCTAATGGTATCCATTAGAAACACCCAAAAACCCGGGGCTCACCGGACGGGTTCACGATAGCAGTCTTGGGGCTAATGGACAATCTCGGTTAAACAGCACTTGGCGCACCCGTGTCGGGTCGCCGCACAAATACAGCGGCACCTGCGGGTCCACATGCAGGGCGAAGTGCACACTTTTCTCCAGTGCGCGTTCGTGCAACAGCAGCATGGCGTCGTCCACCATGGGCTTGAGAGCGAAGTCAATGCGCTCCAGCGTGAGCTTGCCGGCTTCGATCTTGGCCAGGTCGAGCAGGTCGTTGACAATGGACAGAAGGGAATTGGTGTTTTTGTGGGCCAGCATCACCTTGTCGCGCACGGCCTTGCTCATATCGCTGCGCAGCGCCAGGCCGAGCATACCCATGACACCGGCCATGGGGGTGCGCAGCTCATGGCTGATGAGGGCCAGGAACTCGGACTTCATGTGGGTGGACGCTTCGGCTGCGGCTTTGCCTTGCATCAGCGCGGCCTCGACTTGTTTGCGCTCGCGCAAGTCCCGAAAACCGGCAAGGGTGAGTGGGCCTTCGGGCGAGTCCACCACGGTGTAGTGCACTTCGATGGGGACTTCGCGCTTGTCGTGGGTCAGCGACATCAGCTCGTACTTGATCACCTCTTTGCCGGAGCGCGCCAGGGTGATGAGTTTTTGGTGGATGACACTGCGCAGGTCCTTCATGCGCTCGGGGTACATGTCCACAATCGGGCGGTCAATCAGCTGCTCGTGGGTGCAGGCATAAAAGTCCAGGGCAGACTGGCTCGCCATCCAGACCCGACCATTGGCTGCCGTCACCACCAACGGGTCAGGACAGGCGTTGACCATGGAGAAAAGCAGTTCTTCACGCGCCTGGAGCTGGCTCTCCTGCGCCAAAAGAGACTGGTTCACCGCAACAAGATCGTCGTGGCTCTTTTCCACGACGCCCTTGAGCCGGCTGCCAAAGTAGGCCATCAACGCGTACAACATGCCACTGAGCACCAGCAGGGCCAGCAAGCCGCCTGCCAGCAAAGTGTTGCGCGTGTCCTGTGCAATAGCTGGTGGCGGCAGCGTGTTGGCCACTTGGGTGATGAAGACCAGCATCACTGTGCCCACCACGGCAATGATGGACAACAAAAGCTTGATGTTCAGTGATTGCGCTCTGCCCGGCTTCTGGATCGGGGATGGGTTCATGGTTTCCATTGGTTCACGGTGATTTGGAGTCGGCAGGCCCTGGCGACCAAACGGTGCCAAGCAAAGTGGAACGGAATGACGCGATTCCCAGCTGCACCCTGCGTTTTTGAACATGGCAGCCCAAAACACCCAACTCTTGCGCAATCTTCGAATCGGTGGCCTGCCCCAGCCGGGCGTCCATGGCTGTGGTCCAGACCAGGGTTGTTTGCACCTTTTTTCGCAACCGGGGGGCGCTGACCAATGTGCGGGGCGACTCCAGCCAATGACCGAGCGCGCCGGTCTGCATTTCGATCCTGTACTTCACCACCGCTTCGGCCAACAAGTCATAGTGGCTGGAAAAGACCAGGTGCAGGCTTTTCTCGAAAGCGCAGCGGACTGCGCTGTTCCAACCCCAACGCCCGTCGTCCAGTAGGAGCGCGAGCATCTCGTGCACAAACAAGACGGCGGTTTCACTGGTAATGCGCATGTCCTTGGCGGCTTCGGACAGCGTTTTCCCACCCGCAATCATGGCCACCAATTCGGCACCGCATGCACGGGCGCGCACCGCTTTTGGGGTCAATGGTTGTTGGTAAACACGATACATCTTTCTCGTCCTATCAAGGCTAGCGGAGCATCGTGGCTATGCAGGCAGTCGTTTCCTCACTCAGCGGGCCAAATTTGAAACCTATCCTGAAACTGCGGCCGCTTAGCGTTGACTGTATGCAAAGCGCAGGAGCCGTGAACTCAAAGCTTTGCCCATTGCGAAACGCCTTGACTTGCAGTTCATAGATCTTGCCCATGGGCATTTGCAGCTCGACCAATGCGGACAGGCCAATGTTGGAGGCATCCAGCAGCTTGCCAAGCTGCGGAAAGCCGCCTTGTTGGCACATGCGCACGGAGCCGGAAACCGGCACGCGGGTCACTGCCCTGACGTTTTGGTCCGGTGCTGGGTTTTGTCGCTGGCTGACCTCCTCGGGCCGGTTTGGACCAGGGTCGGCTGGCGCCGCTTCAATCGCACCCGGCGTTTCAACGGCTGTGTTTTCCAATGGTTCTTCTGACAAGTTATGCACCTCTTAACGCGATGCCCGCCGCTGCAATCCCGATTGGTTTGTGAGAACTGGTGTTCATGGCGACGTTACTTCAGCGCAGCAAGTCGGCGGTCAATGTCAGCGAGCTTGCTGGCCTTTTCATCGGCCGACAGAGTGGCACTGGCTTGTGCTTTGAAACGCTCGCCATAGAGGTCGATGATTCGAATCGGTGTAAGTGCCTTGTCGTCGGCAGGCGTATAGCCAGCGAGTTTGTTGATCTCCATTAGGGTGGATTTCTCCTCGGCCGTTTTGCCGTACGAATAAAAGAAGTTTTTAACCTTGGTTTTTGTGGCTGCGGATAAGTCTTTGCGCATGAAAAGTGGGTCAAGGGGCAGCAGTGGGGAGGTCCAGATGACCTTCAATTCCTTGAATTTTTCGGGGTAATTTGCGGCAAAGTGCTCCAAATCTTCGCTGTTATTGGTGGCCACGTCGACGAGGCGATTGGCCACTGCAAGCGCATTCTTCTCGTGATTCTGGTTGCGCACGGAAAGGAATGCGGTCTGCGGATCAATCTTGCGATCCACAAATATGTAATAAACCGGTGCCACATAGCCAGAGGTTGAATTCACATCGCCGAGACCGAGATTCAAGGACTTGCTGCCTTTAAGCACGTCGTCCAGGTTTTTGAGCGGGCTGCTCTTATTGGCAATCAGTACCGCGTTGTAGCCCTTCGATCCATTGGCGTTGACCGCCATGCCAAAAACTTCTCCTGAGCCGCTGTTTAGGGTTTCTATCGCCGACTTTTTGCCAAAGCCGATTTGAACCTTCCCTGTCTTAAAGGCCTCAATAATGCCGGCATTGTCTTGCGCGTAATACGGTTGGACATTCAGACCGGTTTGCCGGCGCATGTCTGCCAGCAATGGCTCCCAGTCTTTCTTGAGGTTTTGAACGCCGGCGCTGGCAATGACGCCAAAGTTAAGAACCTCCTGCGCACTGGCCGTAGCGCCCAAGGTGACGGAGAAGGCCAGCACCTGTAATGTGGTGAAGATCGTTTTAAATTTCATTTCATATTCCAGTTGGTTTGGGGGTTACGCGATTGCCTCGCCAAGCTGCCTTTGCAGATCAGCGAACAGAACTTTGAATTCATCGACTTGCCGGTCGTCCGCCAGGATTTCCAGCTTGGCGCTGATCTCATAAACGGCACCGTTGGGCCAAATGTAGGCAGCGCTGCCTTTGATGCCGTGCACGATGATTGCCACGGAATCCCAATCGCCCATGGCGATGGCGATGGCGGCTTCAGTATCGGCCAGGCGCTTGGGCACATCCGTCTGGAAGGCCTTGAGCATCTTGGCGTGCAAATCCGATTTGCTGGCGGGTGCCTTTGCAGGCACGGGAGCCTGTGCGGACACGGGGGCCGCCATGGGCTGGGGCGCAGCTTCTTCGGGCTCCGGCAACCCGATGCCCATCAACGCATCCAACGCGGCCAAGTCACTGTCAATGTCAGGCGTGGTTTGTTCTTCCACGACATCCACCACATCCACCACATCCACTGTGCCCATTGGACGCAAGCTGATTTGGTTCGCAATGGCGCGCTCAATCACATCGGAGATGATTTTGTGCAACTGCAGGCTGTCCAGCGGCTTGGTAAGGAAGGCGGTCATGCCAACATCCAAGCATTTTTTGCGGTCTTCCTCGCTGTTGTTGGCAGTCAGCGCCACCACGGGCAGGCGCGGGTCCATGAAGACCACCCCTTGATGGGAGCCTGCGCGTATCCAGCGGGTAGCCTCAAGGCCATCCATCACGGGCATGCGCAGGTCCATCAGCACAAGGTCATAGTGGTTTTTGGCAAGCGCATCCAAGGCGAGTTGGCCGTTTTCCACCAGGTCTATGGTGTGCCCCATGCGCTCCACTACATGCTGAACAATCATCTGGTTGAGCAAGACGTCCTCAGCGGCCAGAATGCGCAACTTGAAGCCATGTGGCTTCTGGGCGACGATGGCGAGCTTTAACTCAATAAAGAACTTGCTGCCAAGCCCCACGGACGACACAAACCCGATGGTGCCACCCATCAACTCAATGAGTTTCTTGGCATGCGCCAAGCCCAGACCTGCGCCACCAAATTGTTTGGTGGTCGATATATCGGACTGCTCAAAGGCCTCGAACACGCTGTTCTGTTGTTCCGCTGCAATGCCAATGCCTGTGTCGACCACCTCTATGCGCAGCCCGACGTGCGAGCTGCTTATCGATTCGGCCCGGATGACCACATGGACACTGCCCTGTTGCGTGAACTTGACGGCGTTGTCCAGCAGGTTGGACAAGGCGGTGGCCAACAGGCGTTGATCACCCTCGACAACAGGGGGCAACCGTTTGTCGGCATTGACCACGAAATCGATTTTTTTCTCGTCTGCCTTCAGTTTGAACTTGTGGGTGGTGTCATTGATGAAACTCTCTATCTCAAACACGCCCACGCGCACCGCCAGGACACCGGCATCCATCTCGGCGATGTCCAGCAAACCGCCCAGCATGCTCAGCAACTGGTGGGCATTGCGCTGGGCGTCTAGCAGGCGCTCCCTGGTCTTGGGTTCCAGGGCGGACTTCAGGCTGAAATCCAGCATACCGATGACCCCAGACAAGGGAGTCCGCAACTCGTGGGTCATCATGCCCATGAATTCGGTCTTGGCTTTGGAAGCCTTTTCAGCGCGCACCAATAGGGCTGCAAGCGTGTGCTCTTTCGCTTGAAGTTCTACGTTGGCATGGCTGAGCTCGTTGGTGCGCAGCTCGACCTTTTGCTCCAGTGTTGAATAGGACTCCGAGAGCTTTTCCGCCATGAGGTTGAACTGCTCCCCAAGCTCTTGCAGCTCGTCGCCAGAATGCAAGTCAATGCGCTGATTGAGGGAGCCCGATGCAATCTCTTTGGCCGTCTGGCGCAGGGCTGTAATCGGGTTCACCAGGCGACGCACCATAAACGTAGTGACCAGCAGCGCCAGGGCTATGCCAACGACCAAAACGATAAGCCACTGGGTCAGCATTTCCAAAAAGATGGGATAAAGGGCCTCTTTGGCTGGCTGCTCCACAAAAACACGCCACCCCAGCTTGGAGATGGGCGCATTGGCAGTCAGCATGGTGGCACCCTGCAGGTCCACGCCCAGGGGGTTCTGGGGCGCAGACTCAGAGCCCCCCAACGCAGTCACCACGGCGCGCACCTGTGGCAAGCCGCTGACCTTTGCGCCGTTGAGCACCAGGTTGAGGTCCTTATGGGCGACCAGCGTTCCTTTTTCGTCCACGGCGTAGGCATAACCTGATTGACCCACCTTGGTGCCGCTCACACTTTGCATCAGCACTTCAAGGCTCACGCTGGCCACAATCACGCCAGCCTCATCCGGGCCTGCGGTGAGGGCAATCTTGATGTGCGGCTCACTCTCGTTCACAAAGTAGGTGGGGCCCTGGTAGAAACCATCGGACACGGCCTTTTTAAATTCCAGCTGATCAGAGCGGTCCTTGAGCGTGTTGCTTTGATCGGCGTCTTCGCGCGAGATATGAAACCGCTCCCGCCCCTGCTTGTCCAAAAGCATCAATTCCGTAAACGCGGGGCTAAGACGCAGGCGCTGGATGTCCTGAATCCGCGCCTCCAGCGGGGTTTGCCCTTTGATGGGCGACGACGCAAATTGCAGCTGATGCCCCAACTCGGACAGATATTGGTCGACCCCAATCGCCGCAAAACCCGCCTTTTCGCGCTGGATGTCGGTCAGCTTGGCCACCGTATCGCGGTAGCCGAAGTAGCCATCCACCACGTTGTTGAGCAACAAGGCTGCGCTAATTAGCCCACCGAAAACGATGGCGTATTTGTGTCTAAGTGCGAGTTTCATGGCGTGTTACCTGTTCAGCCAAGCATGCTTATTCAAGCGCCTTGAGCTTCTTGTCAATTTCTGCGAGTTGGGTCTGCTTGTCGGCATCGCTTACCGTGGCATCGGCCTGGAGTTTGCTTTTCTTGGAGAACAGGTCGAGCTGGCGGATTGGAGTCAACTGCTTGTCGCTGGATTCCTTGAAGCCCTTGATGTTGTCCAGATTGAGCAAATTTTTCTGCTCGCGCTCGTCTGCGCCGTAGCTCAGGAAAAAGCTCTTGATCTTGGCGGCCGTTGCCGGTGCGAGGTCTTTGCGCATCATCATCGGGTCCGGCGGGATTAGGGGCGATGTCCAGACAATGCGGATGTCCTTGAACTTGTCGGGGTAGTTGGACTGGAACTTGCGCAGATCGGTGCTGTTGTTGGTAGCCAGGTCCACTTGCCGGTTGGCGACTGCCAGAGCGTTGGCTTCGTGGTTGGCATTGCGACTGGCGCGAAAACCCGTCTTGGTATCAATACCAGCCTTGCTCCACACGTAGTATTCCGGCACCAGATAGCCCGAGGTGGAGTTCACATCGCCATTGCCAAAGCTCAGGTTCTTGGCATTTTTAATCACATCATTGACATCTTTGATGTTGCTGCTGGCGTGCACGATCAGGTGCGAGGTGTAGCCAACGATTCCGTCTGCCGGCACCAACTGTACAAAGACTTCACTATTGGCCTTGTCAACCGCCTCCATCGCGGACTTGTTGCCCAGGTGGGCAACTTGCACTTTGTTCTCGCGCATGGCATCGATGATGCCGGCGTAGTTGTTGGCAAAGTAGAGCGTGACATTGAGGCCGGTCTTCTTGTTCAGGTCGGTAACCAGCGGCTCCCACTGCGCGCGCAATGCCTGAGGCGATGCCACAGACAACAGCCCAAGGCTCAGATCCTGCGCCGATGCGCCAAACGACCAGAGCGCCGACCCAAGTATTGCCAGCGTCGCAATTTTGCGAAATTTCATAAATTGTTTCCAATGAAGTTGATACACATTGCACATGACACCAATCCCCTATTTCAGGCGTAAGCCAAAGTAATGCCCTCCGACTGAAGGGCCTCCTGAATGGCTTGCTTCAGCTGCACAAAGCCTTCGCCAAATTCCTGCCCAGGCCCCTGCCCTTGATCGGCAAGCACCTCCAGCCGCGCACCCAGCGCCACACCGACGTTGTCGGGCCAGATATAGGCCATGCTGCCCTTGATGCCGTGCACCACGATGGCCACGGTGCTCCAGTCGCCGCACTCAATAGCGCGCTCGATCTCCTGGACGCGCTTTGGCGCCTGGTCAAGAAACACGGGTATCAGTTTTTGACGAAGGTCGGGCTTGGTGCTCTTGCTCACCGCCGGCTTGGTCGGCTGCACGGTCGCCGCCGGAGACACACCCATCAGGGCATCCAAGCCGGCCAATGGGTCGGCCGCCGAAGGGCTTTGGGTTGGCGTTAACCGCCTGGGTAACGCGCGCCCGGCCTGAAGGTGACCCTCAATGACCCGCGACAAGGCCATGTGCAGCGCCGCATCATCTACTGGTTTGGTCAGGATGCTTTTGACGCCCGCGCTGATGAACTTCTCGCGGTCCACATCGCCCGCATTGGCAGTGAGCGCAATGATCGGGATGGACGTGTCGCTGAAAAACCAGTGTTTGTCAAATTCATAGCCGGTTCGGATCAGCGCCGTGGCTTTCACGCCATCGAGAACGGGCATCCGACCATCCATCAAAATCAGGTCGTATTGCTGCTGCACCATGGCGTCCAGCGCAAGCTGTCCGTTGTCCACAATGTGACAGCGGTGGCCCATTTCATCCAGAAGCGCCTGGATGATGACCTTGTTGGTGTGCGCGTCTTCGGCTACGAGGATGTTCAGCACGTGGTCATGTGGCCCAACAACATAGCGCCCAACCTCTTGCGGCTTCTCGCCCAGTAACAAGGGCACGTCAAAGTAGAAGACGCTGCCATACCCCTCTCGACTGGTGACACCAATCTGGCCACCCATGAGTTCGACAAGCTGTTTGCAGATGGCCAGGCCCAGACCCGTACCGCCAAAGCGGCGCGTGGTCGATGCGTCGGCCTGCTCGAACTTGGTGAACATCCGGCCTTGGGCCTCCTTGGATAGACCAATGCCGCTGTCTCTGACCGCGAAACGTACCCATTGTTGATCTGCTCCGACGGACAAGTCAAAACCTACCGGGGCTTCATTCAGCCGTTTGACGTGGATGGTGACGCCACCTTGTTCCGTGAACTTCAGCGCGTTGCCAACCAGGTTGATGATGACCTGGCGCAAGCGGGTTGGATCGCCTTTGATAAAGGGGAAGACCTTAGTGTCGATATTGAGCGCGAATTCAATGCTCTTTTGCCGCGCGGATTCGTGCAGCAAAGACATTGCATCGTCCATCATGGAACGCAACTCAAAGTCCAGGCTCTCCAGGTGAAGCTTTCCCGCCTCAATCTTGGAAAAGTCGAGCAGGTCGTTGACGATGGAAAGCAAGCCCTTGGCGTTGTTGAGCGCCAGGGTGACCTTGTCGCGCAGCGAGGGTGTCATGGGCTCGCGCAAACCAAGGTCAAGCATCCCGATGACACCCGCCATCGGGGTGCGCAGTTCGTGGCTCATGAGCGCCAGGAATTCGGACTTGGCATCGCTTGCGTGTTCGGCCAACTCGCGCTGGGTATCAAGAAGATGTTTTTCCCGCTCGAGCCCACTGTTGTGGCTTTGGTATTGCTCAAGCAGGCGGTTGAATGCCGTATAGGCGTTGTTCAGGTAGATGTCGCCGGTCTCACGCAAACGCAATGAGTGGTCAATTTCCCCCAGGTTAATGCGCTCCAGAATCCTCAGGATCTCTTGGGCATATTGCGCGCCAACGCGTCTGCTTTCAAGCCAGTGAAGGGATGCGACCACAGCGGTGCCAACCAGCATTAGCAGCAATACAGCGGCCTGAAGTGGCAGCGACAACCAGGCCAGTCCGAAGCCAACCTGGCAGATCAGGGCAAGTGTCATGGCAAGCGAAAGTGACCCAAGTGTCAGGATCACCGCCATGCGTTGCGTTCGCAGCACCCCCCCCCAGCAAAGAGAGGTATCGGTGCCAGGGTGCGGGCTCGCTCATCGGGTTCAGGCCTCGACGGAGTAGATCTGGTATTGGAATTGCTGGACTATTTCAGTCAAATCTTTCATGAGCTCGATGCGCTCATACTTGCCATCTTTGACACGCCCAAGCGTCAGCGCCGCATTGCGCATGCCCAGCGTGACGCAGCCCGACTCCAGCGTGGCGCACTTTTGAATGACCTTGTTCCATGACTCTTCATTGGTACTGGCGTCGACCTCTGATATCAATTGCGATATCTGACCACGCAGCCCGGTTATATAGGTCTTGTAGCGCTCTGCGGTGATCTTCAGGCGGCTCATGGTGGCCTTTGGGGGCTCCATGGTCTTGGCGCGAACCTCTGCCAACACTTTGGTCAGGCGTGCGGTGGCGTCATCGTGGGAGAACGGTTTGATCAGAAACCCTGACATGCCATGGGCAACGGCTTTCTTGATGGTGTCCGGGTCATTGGCCGAGGAAATCAGGCAAAAGGACAAGTCTTTGGTCTTTGCCAGGCCTCGCACCTTTGCCAACAACTCAAGCCCCGACATGCCAGGCATGCGGATATCGCAACACACCAGGCTTGGCAGGGCTTCGCCCTTGTTGAGTTGCTCCCAGGCGGCGTCCGCCGTCTCAAACTCGGTATAGATTGCACTGCTTCCCATCACACCGCCCGCGACGTCGATGAGTGCCATCCGCGATATCAGGTCATCGTCAACAACATAGATTTCCATAATATTTTCCCTTTTCAATTTGTCGCTTGATTTATTGAGTTTTCTGGGGCGCCATTGCCATGCAGTGCGCTCTTAGGTGGCTGAAGTCGTCCAGCAGGTCGTGTCCGATTTCTTCCAGTGCATCGTCTTCAGGGTCGTACGACCAGTAGACGTCAACGGCAGTGCCAGCACCCGCTTGGCTTTCGAGGATGGCAAGTATGTTTTGCAGCGCTTTGGTAGCGGTTGTGTTGAGGTAGCGCAGGTTGAAGCGCACCTCAAACGCACCTACCTTGTTTGTTTCAAAGTGGTTATTCAGCATTCGCAGAAATGGTGCAAAGAACTCTTTTGGGTTTTCTGGATAGCACTCGCCCTCAATGACCAGTGAATTGCCCGTCATGTTGAACACAACCTTTGGGGTGTTGGCGGTGGCAGCAGCCCTAATTAAGCGCATGGCCTGATCCTGAAAGAACGTCGCATTGACTTGACCGTGGCGGCTGGCCAGTTCATGGGTTCAAAAGGAAGAATGCCATCCGTCCCTCCCCATAGCCGGGAATCGACAGCCGGAAATCCGAGCGGTGGCCTACCTGACTGACAACTTCGGCCAGCTTTGAGAAGGTGTTCTTGACAATGCTGGCCTTGGCCAGCGACACATCACCGGCTTCGCCCAGTGCAGTTTTGGTCATGGTCTGTGCCATTGCGCTCAAGAACTCATGTGCCTTGGTCAGCATGAGTTTGTCGGGCTCACCTTGGGACATGGCTGCACGCACTTCCATTGGGGTCTTGCGGGCAGAGCCACCACCCACGATACAAACAGCATTGGCGTCCATGAAGCCGATGCCGTAAACCCCTTTGCGGTCGGTTGCGGAGTACAGACCCAGCAGGTTGGTGGGGGTCATATGCTCCGGCGAAATCTTTTCGTTAGGGATCAGGCGAAACGGCAAATTTCCCAGCTTGTCGGCCAGTGCACGTTGCATATCGGCGTAGGGGACAGGGTCGTCACTGTTGTGCAGCGGAGTTGGCGCGGCATCTTTCAAAATATGGGGGGCCGCGTTGGAACCCCCTGCAATTTGGCGGTCGCGCAACGCATCGCCGACATTGGCACGCACCGTGGCAATAAGCTCCGCATCATCAAAGGGCTTGTTCAAAAAGAAGGCAGCACCGTTGAGCTTGGCTTCGTTGAGCATGGAGGGGGTGCGCTCGGTGGTGACAAACCCGACTCGGGCACGGTGGTGGCCCCGCTGGCGAATGATTTGCAGCATCTCCAGGCCCGTTACTTTGGGCATGTGCCAGTCGGTAATGATCAGGTCTGGGGGGTCATTTTCCACAGCTTCTATGGCCTGTTCACCGTCCGAAGCGGTTGTCACCTGCACCGGCTCATAGCCACAGTGACCGACCGCGCGCTTGATGATGGCCTGAATCGCACGACTGTCATCCACGATCAAAATCTTAAACGGATGCGACAGTTGAATGTTAGGGGTGTCCATGATTTGCGCCATTGTTGGGAGCCAGAAATACGCCGTATACCAGCACGAAAAGTCGTTTGATTTGTTGGTCACACCGATAGGTCAATGTGATTACGCTGCCCTTTGAGATTTCATCAAAATCTGCCGAACTTGCCAGCGTCGGCAAGCCAATGCAGATCGAGCTGGTATGGCCTATGTTGGGTGCGACGCAGCCAGAGAACACATTGCAGACTTCTGCGCATGCGTCACGAAGGTCGGCCTCCTGGATGTCATCCTTGGGAATGCCAAACATGTGGCTTGCGACAATGGTGGCGTCTTCGCGCTGGATCAAAACGCCCACGCCAGCGGTCCGAGCCCCGGCGTCGACCGCCAGAGGCATGAAGACGCTAAAGTCGGCGAATGTGGGACAGGCGGGCATTTCGACCAGCACGTCAAACATCGCACGTTCACCACTCAGGAATTGCCAGGCCTTTTCAAGGCTTAGCGCGACTTCCCGGGAGTTCTCAAAATTGACGGATGGGTTCACAAATCACCACAGTGCGAGTGATTACGCGGCGACGTGCACGCGGTGCAAATGGACGTGGGTGAAATCCTCCACCAGGTCAACGCCCAACTCTTCCATCGCGTCATCTTCAGGATCGTGTGCCCAATAGACTTCGATAGCTGAGCCGGCTGCGCCGGCATCGTTCAGCACGGAGATGATGGACTGCAGCCCTTTGGTAGATGCGCTGTTGACGTACTGCAGATGCAGGTGGGCTTCAAAAAGCGAGGGCTTGGTAGCGACCAGGTGGTCTTTCAGCGCGCTAACGATAGGGACGAAAAACGGCAGTGGGTTTTCTGGATAGCATTCACCAGAAATATGAAGTGTGTTTTCGAGCGGTGAAAAAATCACCTCCGGGGTTACTTGGGTTCGTTCGGCGCGGATGACACTCATGACAACGTCCTTGAATGAGGTAAGAGGTGGCTGGAATTAGATGACTGCTTTGACCAGAAAGTGCGCGTATTTGCCACTGCCGTCAGAGTCCGAAGAAAAGCTGTATTCCAACGGCTGCTTGGAGTCGCGTGCTACGGTCAGCCAGCCAAGGCCGGCGCCTTTGCTTTCTTTGTTTTCGTCTTCGTGTGCCGAGTTGCGCAACTGCTCTTTGTAGGCTTTCTTGATTTCTTCAAGGCTCATGGAGCGAAGGGAATCCAGCCTTTCGGAAATATCGAGAATCCGGGCAGTCTCGATCCGGTTGGCGCAGATGATCCAGTATTCTTCCTCTCCTTTGATCACACAGATCGTGCCGCCGCCTGCCAGCGCACCGCTCGCGATGTCCGGTGATTCGCTGGCGTAGTGGTGAATGTTTTGCGCCATTTCGACGAAGGTCGAAAAAAGCTTGCGGGTCGCGGGGCCTGAGGCTCCGGACTCCTGCATGCGGGCTTTGAGCGACTCGGCTGCGGCGGAGATGATCGGACCACTAAATTCGCCCGTGTGATAGAAAACAATACCAGCGGAGCGCGCCTGCTTCTGGAAGGACTCGAAATTTGCGAAATTCATGATTTAAATGTGTTTGTAGGAGTCGAAGTTAAATTGGCGCTTGGCATGTGTTGGCTCAATTGGGCTTGGTCCGAAACACCAGCATGGTGACGTCGTCACGGCGCCTCTGGCTCCCTTGCCACTTTAGAAATGCAGCGTCGAATGCGGGGGTGAGTTCGGCTGAACCCATGTGCCGATTGGTCGACAAAAACTGGATCAAGCGTTTCTTGCCGTGGGCAATTCGCTTGGATTCGCCAATTTGATCGATGACACCATCGGTTGGGATCATGACCAAGCAGTCGGGACCGAGTTCAATATTTTGTGTGGGCCAAACGGTGGACAGCATGGTGTCTGCATAGCCCACCGCTTGCTTATGACCCTCGACCACCTGAATTTCTTCGACACCCGGCTTGGCCAGCAGGAGGCTAAGTTTGGCGGATGCAAAACGGAGCGACATCTGGTCTTCAGATAGCACGAACATGGCTGCATCGAGTCCATCGTTGGAGGCTTTATCGGCCTGAGATGTGTCGCCGGACCGGCGATCTTCCTGACGCAAAACCCGCTTTAAGTACACATTGAGCTTGCCGATGATTTCACCGGGATTGACATCGCTAGCAGTGGGTTGTACGCACTGCTCCAGAAAGGACATCACGATCAGCGTCATAAATGCGCCGGGCACGCCGTGGCCCGTGCAGTCGAATATGCAGCCAAATATTCCGTCCTGAACCTTGCGAAAGAAATAGGCGTCACCGCCGACCACGTCACGCGGTTGCCACATCAGCCCATAGTCACCGATATCGTTCTGCAAGACCTGGTCAGACTCCACCAAATGCGAACGCTGGATGAGGGATGCGTAGTTGATGGATGACATCAGTTGCCGGGTCTTTTCAGCCTCTATCTCGGACATGGCTTTCAAGAGGTCAAAACCGCTGCCCACGCCTTGGTACTGCCCCTCTACGGTGGTGATAAAGCCGTCGGCAAGCACCTTGCCACCAGACTCCACGGCGGCTTTCACGAGCGTTTCAATCGGGGTGTTGCAGTCGACTATCAACGGCGTCTTGTCCATGAACACGATGCAGGTCTTGCTGCCATAGAGCTCTTTGGCAAATGGGCGGGCGTACTGCTCCATGAAGATGTTGCGGTTGATCATGCCAATGGGGCACCCATCTTCTGTCACCGCAATGGCCATTGCCCCTCCAAGTTCGCTGAATTTGGTGCGTAGCTCTTCGCTGGTGGTCTCGGGCGTAATCGCATCCAGGGGCCGTGAGAGTTGCTCAGCCTTGATAACGAGTTTGGCGTTGCCTTTGTTGGCATCCGCAGCGGTTGCGGCCAAGGACTCATAGAGACTTGCGACATTCAACATTGTTCCGCCCACATTTTTTTGATGTGTGTAATTTAAAAAATATTCGCGTCAGTTTTATGACAGAGGCGAAGAATCTTATCGGCAAAAATCAACAAAACAACAATTTTCTTTAATAACTGAAGAAATACAACTCTAAATATCCTAAAAAATAAACATAAATACCATTTTTTCCACATTAAAATGACAAATATTGTTTTTAATACGGAAATTATATTTTTTACGGTATATTCGCTTATTGAAAGATCCCACCCACACAGACGCATCCAAGTCCCATCGCCATGCCCAAACTTGCCGCCGACTCCATCTCAACCATCGATGCGCTCACCACCCGTCAAGCGGCAAGGCTGATGGGGCTTTCTGTGACATCGGTTCAAAAATTGGTGGACCGTGGAGATTTCGAAGCTTGGGTCACGGCCGGTGGTCACCGCCGGATCGCCAGCGCATCGATTCAGAAATTTATCGGTTCCAGATCGTTGGTGCAACAGCAGAGCAACCCACCCCCGACCGCAGACATGAAAATACTGCTGGTAGAAGATGACCCTATTCAGGTCAAGTTTTTTCAGACGCTCTTGAAACAGTGCCAGCACACCATTGAACTCATTGTGGCCACCGACGCGTCCACAGCACTCATACAGTTGGAGCGCAATCGTCCCGATGTGGTGGTGACGGACCTGATGATGAAGCCGTTCGACGGTTTTCACCTGATCGCAGCCATGCAGACCGACCCGGCTTACTACGCCTTGGATGTGATCGTTTTTTCCAGCATGAGCAGGGCTGAAGCCGACGCGCTTGGAGACATCCCGCAATGGGTCGCCTTTTACCAAAAACCCGTCAGCCCTGAACGGCTTCTGGGATACCTTGACTCCATGCACACGCGGGTATTCAAGCGAAATGCGGTTGCACGGCTGTCCGATGCAGCGACCGACGCCAAGGGTAGGCCATAGCAGGCTGCCCTGGACCAATGATTTTTGATTTAATTTGACAATTTTTGATTTAATCTGATCATCAGCTTAAATGTCATATGAACGCAATATGTGGCGGCGACACTTGTTCCATTCACCACTAAAGGCTTACTGAAAATGTCAACCGAAACCACTGAAACCACCGAAACTATTGAAGCTACCGAGAAGCGTGCCAACCCCCGCGCACAGTATTTCCTGGTTCGAAAAGTCGACGACTACATCCCCATTTATGCCTTCCGATCAGAAAGCGACCCAGCTTCCGTTGCTGCGGTGGTGACTGATTTGAGCGAAGGTGGCGTACAAATTTTGTCCACCATTAGCGCAGTATTGGACAGCGAACGCTATGCACTGACGCTGATTACCGGCACCCAAGCTGCAGCGAAACCACTGCACACCAGCGAGGTCCGCAAGGTCTGGACCCGTCCAGAAGGTATGTACATCAAAAGCGGGTTTACCTTCACCGGGAATACAAACTCCATTTCAGACATGGTGGATGAAATCAACGCCAGCGAGCACCAAATGCTGCGTTGCGTATTGCATCCATTGGATTAAGCCTGCCGCACTTTGGCGACCCGATGGCGCCCAAGTCTTGCTTGCCTTGCGCGCCCAGTGGGCCTATCCTTCGACAGGACAACGAAGGATCTATTCATGTACAAAAATGTAGCCTGGGCTTAATGTGGCCGCAAACCACACCCACCAAACGGCGCTGGAGCAATACCGGGACCGTGCAAAAGTGTATGACCTGGAGTTGGCAGCGTTCGAGCCGATACGCCGCAACGCCATTGCCCGACTGAACCTGGCGCCGGGTGATGCAGTCATCGACGTGGGGTGTGGAACGGGGCTGAGCTTTGCACACTTGCAACAAGCCATCGGCCCGAGCGGGCACATCATCGGTATAGAACAGTCCCCTGAAATGCTTGCACATGCCTGCGCCCGGGTGACTCAGGGCGGCTGGACCAATGTGACACTGCTGAATGCCTCTGCCGAGGATGCCGCTATCCCGATCACGGCGAATGCGGCGCTTTTTCACTTCACGCACGATATTTTGCGCAATGACGCAGCCATCCGCAACGTTATGGGCAGACTCAAACCTGGCGCCCACGTTGTGGCGGTTGGCCTGCAATGGGCGGCGCCCTGGGCGTGGCCAACCAATGGCTTTGTATGGCTGGCGGCGCTGCGGTCCGTAACCTGCATGGAAGGACTTGACCGGCCGTGGAGCTTGCTGGCCGAAGCGGTGGGCAAAATGGAGGTCAGCACCACCCTGTTTGGAGCTATCTATATCGCCAGCGGAACCACCACCCGACCCGACCAGTGAGCCGGCAGTGGTGTCACCTCTGCATGACTTGGCTGGAAACATGGCTTGGCCCGGTGCTAACCTCAGTGCTTTGAGTTCGCCATACCCATTCACACTTTCTTCCGATTGCCATGGACAAAACAACACCCCCCCTAGCCTTGCTCAAAGACCCCTCCTTGCTAAAAACCGAGGCATTGATTAACGGCGAGTGGGTAGCTGGCAGCAGCCGTTTCGATGTGATCGACCCCGCCACCGGCATCAAGCTGGCCGATGTGGCCAACTTGGGCCCCGCCGACGCTGACATTGCCATTGCCGCGGCCAACGCCGCCTGGCCCGCGTGGAAAGCCAAGACCGCCAAGGAACGCAGCATCATTTTGCGCAAATGGTTTGACTTGCTGATGGCCAACCAGGACGACCTAGCCCGCATCATGACGGCCGAGCAGGGCAAGCCGTTTGCTGAGGCCAAGGGTGAAATTGCCTACGGCGCGAGCTTTGTCGAATGGTTTGCCGAAGAAGCCAAGCGTGTGAACGGCGAGACCCTACCCCAGTTTGACAACAACCGCCGCCTGATGGTGATCAAGCAGCCCATTGGCGTGTGCGCCGCCATCACCCCATGGAACTTTCCCCTGGCGATGATCACCCGCAAGGTTGCACCCGCCTTGGCCGCGGGTTGCACTGTCATCATCAAACCTGCCGAACTCACCCCCTTGACGGCACTTGCCGCCGCTGAGCTGGCAATACGCGCCGGCATCCCGCCCGGGGTGCTGAACATGATTACCGCCGATGCCTCCAACAGCATCGCCGTGGGTAAGGTGATTTGCGCCAGCGACGTTGTGCGCCACATCAGCTTCACCGGCTCCACCGAAGTGGGCCGCATTCTGATGGCGCAAAGTGCACCCACCGTCAAAAAGATGTCGCTTGAATTGGGAGGCAACGCGCCCTTTATCGTGTTTGACGATGCGGACATTGACAGCGCGGTTGAAGGTGCCTTTGCCAGCAAGTACCGCAACGCCGGTCAAACCTGCGTCTGCTCCAACCGCTTTTATGTACAGGAGGGCGTGTACGACCAGTTTGTGGAAAAATTCGCCGCCAAAGTGCGCACCGCCAAGGTCGGAAATGGTTTTGATGAGGGCGTCAACCAAGGCCCGCTGATTGAAGAAGCGGCGCTGGTCAAGGTGCAGCGCCATGTGGAAGACGCCCTCGCCAAGGGTGGCCGCGTGGTGGTGGGTGGCAAGCGCCTGAGCGGCATGGGCAGCGGCCAATTCTTCGAGCCCACCGTGGTGGCCGATGCCAGCGCGGATATGCTGTGCGCCAGCGAAGAGACCTTTGGCCCGTTTGCGCCAGTGTTCAAGTTCGCCCGCGAGCAAGAGGCGGTGGAGGCCGCCAATAACACGGAGTTTGGCCTGGCCAGCTATTTCTACACCCGCGACATGGGCCGCATCTACCGCGTGGGCGAAGCACTGGAGTACGGCATGGTGGGCGTGAACGTGGGCATTTTGGCCACCGAGCATGTGCCCTTTGGTGGCGTCAAGCAATCCGGCCTGGGCCGCGAAGGCTCACACCATGGCATGGACGACTACGTGGAGATCAAGTACCTCTGCATTGGCGACATTCTGAAGTAACTTTTCCTGAAACCGCACGCATGCTGGAACCTTCGCTTGCACCGTCTAGGCAGGGAACACGCCATTGATCTTGCGCGGACAAGGCACAATACATACGTATGAATATTGTGATTTTGGATGATTATCAGGATGCCGTGCGCAAGCTCGAGTGTGCGTCCAAGCTGGAAACCTACCAGGCAAAGGTCTATACCAACACCGTGAAGGGTCAGGGCCAACTTGCGGTGCGGCTCAAGGATGCGGATGTGCTCGTGCTCATTCGCGATAGATCTCACATTACAAAATCACTCATTGAAAAGCTGCCAAAGCTAAAACTGATCGCACAAACCGGTCGGACGGGGCATCACATCGATATTCAAGCCTGCACGGAGCGGGGTGTAGCTGTGGCAGAAGGTATTGACTCCTATTTTGCTCCGGCTGAGCTCACATGGGCGCTGACCATGGCAGCCATGCGCAGGCTACCTCAGTACATTGGAAATCTCAAGCACGGTGCATGGCAGCAGTCTGGACTAAAGTCCGGCGGCACTCCACCAAATTTTGGATTGGGCAGCGTTCTGCATGGCAAAACCTTGGGCATTTGGGGTTATGGCAACGTGGGTCAACTCGTCGCGGGATACGGCAGATGCTTCGGAATGCAGGTTGTCGTTTGGGGCAGCGAGGTGTCGCGAGAAAAAGCAGTGCAAGACGGACACTTGGCAACGCAGAGTCGCGAGGAATTCTTCGCACAATCCGACGTTTTATCCCTTCACTTGAGACTCAGCGAAAAAACCCGCTCTATTGTGACGACCTCAGATCTGGCACTGATGAAAGCTACGGCTCTGCTGGTCAATACGTCGCACGCCGAACTCATCGAAACGGACGCATTAATCAGCGGGCTTAGCCGGGGCCGCCCGGGCATGGCAGCGGTGGATATTTTCGAAACTGAACCGATTTTGCAGGGACACGCATTGCTAAGGTTGGAAAACTGCATTTGCACCCCCCACATTGGCTACGTTGAGCAAACCAGCTATGAATTGGCCTTTGAAGCAGCCTTTGACAATGTGATCAATTACATCAAAGGAACCCCTACCAATATTGTCAACCCGGGTGCACTGCAGGTACGCCGCTGAACCCAATCACTTCGGCGTCGGTGGTGCAGAAAAATCGATCCCATCGAACTCAATCAGGTTGTCGGACGGTTCTGACAAGTCGAGATCAACAGACGTTTCCAATGGTGCAATTGGAGGCAACGCGGCTTGGGATAGGAGCGAAACCGATGCCAATGGCGGCGGGGAAGTGATGGCGGCATTCGAATTCAAATTCGCCCTGAGCGCACTGAACGGCATTGGCCCTGAGTCTGAAGCCAACACCAATCGCCGGGCGACGCCATGCAGCATCAGAAGGTCTCGAAAGGCTTCCAGATCAAATCCACTGGACGCATCCCCCAAAGGTGCACGAACCAAGCACTTCTCAAGGTATTCCACCGCCTCAAGTGTCGGCCAAAGCTCTACTATCCGATGGCAAGTGCTTGGATAAGCGTCCAAACTATTGCCCTGCTGATTGAACATTGCGTAAGTGGGCACATTTCCGGAGAAAATCTGATTGAACTGGGTGCGGTAACTGTCGTAGTCCGCTTTTTTGCTCAACCTATGAAAGACCTTGAGCAGATCTAGGTGAATTAGCGGATTGACCTCCCCATCGGCATTGACGCGCGCCTCCAATACCGCAATGGCCTCGTCGTATTGCCCCAAGGTCATGAAGAAGTCTGCTTGCTGACGCACGTCCAACATTTCTTCAGTACTGATCTCGCGAATTCCACCAAACCCACTTGGCGAATAAGCCGAGCGACTCGCAACGTCTGCTGCGTTTGGCCGCGCAACCGAAACTTTTGGCGCTGTTACTGCATCGGGTGTGGGTCGACCGAGGTCGGTAAACGCAGAGTCGGCTATGTGCAAATCAATGTCTATGTCGTAGAGACCTACTGCAGACACCGGTTCTGAAACGAGAACAGGTTGCGTCGTTAATTTTTCCTCTAGTGGCTGGGGCACGTCCTCATTTCTCGCAGCAACACTCTGAGCTTCGGGTTTGGCGTCCCTGCCAGGCCCATTCCACCAGGGGGCAGGCCCCAAGCGAGCCGCACGCAACCGAAAGAAACCAAAGGCCAGTCCAACTCCGCAAGCGCACAATAGTGCCACCAAACCGTATACCAAGGGGTTGGCATACCTTTGCGACTCTGCACGGTCCAGGCGCTCAGCAAGATCCAGCATCACCTGCCGGTTCTTCGAGGTGAGCTCTTGCAAAGTCTTTAGGTCAGTTTCCATGGATTGCATTCGCAGTCCATCGCGCAATACCGCCTCCGGCGAAGCGTTCAGTGATCGCCATAACGCAATCGCTTCGCTGCGTTTTTGAAGGTCATCCGCGGGAAGAAATGGCAACTCACTACTGATCTTGAGAGTTGGATCCCGATCTTCAGTTAGATCTATCGCGGCCAGCTTCAAGCGGGCCCGTCGACTGACAGAAGCACCTGTGTCCGCCACGGGCTTGTTTGACAAGCGAGAACTCGCACCCGCCCGTTCGCTCGGAAGTCGACTAATTTGTTTTTCTGTTTGGGTCTTGGTCGTGGCGCGGGTCTTTTCAGAGGATGCATCAGCAGCACCTCGCACAGCTGTTGGTGCGGCATCTCGAGCGGCCACTTTGGCCAGTGGAACAACCCTGACAGGGGCGTTTGTGATTGGCCTGGCGATGGGCAGCGCAATGACAGATGGCGCCAAATCACTCACCAAATCAGCCAACAACACATACCGACGCGTAGCCTGCCGACCGCACGCTGCGCGCAGATACACCGTCACAATGGGCTCATCGACTGGCGCGTTGGCGGACACCCGGACTCTTACGGAAAGGCCTTGCGACAAGGGCTCTGACGATACCGTGACCCGGCTTGGGTCTTGTCGGGAATCACCATAAAAAACATCGGCCTCAAAACAGAGTCCACCGGATTCTTCGTCTGCGGCAAGTTGAACAGGAACCGTCACCTCCAGCGGGCGGCCCAATATCGCAGCGCTACTGGCACGCCCCAGCGTAAGAGCCGAACTGCCAGTTGCAGCACAAGCAAGCGCAACTCCGAGTGCGGAAAATTTCAGTTTGTGTGACAGCTTCATTTGTAACTGGCATTTTCGCATATCTGACCACTGACACCTGGGCGCGCCCATCGCAGCGCAAGCAAGTCGGAGTTGCAGTTGTGATGCGCTGGAACCATCCGTCGCATACGTCCCAAGACGCACAGGTGACAAAAACCAAAACAGGAGCGAGTCCCGGGAGTGACAATGCAACGGTCAATATCGATACACACAGTCACGCAAAAGACAGTCTATGGACGAACCTATTCTTACTATTGAAGAACGGTCAGCGATCAATTCCGGTCGCTGGTTCTCTTCATTGTCCCCGTCCCTTAAACACGACATACTTAGATGCGCCTACGTCAAACGCCACAAAGATGGCGACCTGATTGCAGCCCGTGGCGAACCGCCCGAGGAGTGGATCGCCTGCGCCAGGGGCGCAGTTCGGGTAAGTTCCACGTCCATTTCTGGCAAGCAAATTACGCTGACCTACGTGGAGCCAGGTATCTGGTTCGGCGATGTGTCGATCTTCGACGGGGACCGCAGAACACACGATGCTTATGCCCACGGAGAGAGCACCATATTGTGTGTAGCCAAGGCCGATTTCAAAAAAATATTGGCAACGCATGTCGAACTGTACGAAGCGCTCCTTCGGCTGCATTCACGTCGTATCCGACAACTCTACGGATTGGTCGAAGACCTCAACACCCTGCCCTTGCGGGCGCGCTTGGCAAAGCAATTGCTGCACTTAGTCAGAAGCTACGGGGTTCCATCACTAAGCGATGGGGCCGAGGTGAGAATTGGCTTGCATTTGGCACAGGAGGAGTTGGCCCAGCTTTTGGGCGCATCCCGACAGCGGGTGAACCAGGAACTCAAGTCGATGGAGCGAGAAAATGCCATTCGAATCGAGCCGGGCGGACTGGTAATACGCGACCGCAGCGCATTGATGCGCATCATTGAATCGGACCACTAAGCCCCTTATTCCAACATTAGACACCACCCTTCATGAGCGATTTTGACCATTTTGTAGGAACGCAGTCCGTTTCCGAGAAGCACGCATTTGATCTTCAAAAACTTTCATCGTGGCTGCAGCAGCATCTGGAGGGTTTTGCCGGACCACTGAGCGTAGAGATGTTCAAAGGGGGGCAATCCAATCCCACTTACAAACTCATCACGCCTGGCAAAAGCTATGTGATGCGTGCCAAGCCGGGCCCGGTGGCAAAACTGCTGCCCTCGGCCCATGCAGTCGAGCGGGAGTTCGCTGTGATGCGGGGTTTGCACGGCACGGAGGTTCCGGTACCCCGCATGCACTGCTTGTGCGAGGATGAATCCGTCATTGGCAGGGCCTTTTACATCATGGAGTTCATGCAGGGTCGAATACTGTGGGACCAATCCTTGCCCGGCATGGACCCTGCCCAACGGGGGGCCATCTACAACGAAATGAACCGTGTAATTTCCGCGCTGCATAAGGTGAAATACCCGGAACGTGGACTCAGCAGCTACGGGAAACCCGGAAATTACTTTGAGCGCCAAATTGGACGCTGGAGCAAGCAGTACACCGCGTCCATCACCGACCCCATTCCTGAGATGGACCAACTGATGGAATGGCTGCCAAAAAACATCCCTCCCATGGCGCGGGATGAAAGTATGGTGAGCATAGTGCACGGCGATTTCCGCCTGGATAACCTGATGTTTGATGCCGACCAGCCCAGGGTGATCGCTGTGCTGGACTGGGAACTATCCACCCTTGGACATCCTCTGGCAGATTTCAGCTACCACTGCATGGCCTGGCACATTTCACCAGGCGCGTTCCGCGGTATCGCTGGGCTTGATCTCGAAGCCCTGGGCATTCCCAGTGAAGCGCAATACATCCGCATGTACTGTGACCGCACGGGGTTGGCGCAACCAGAACAACTCAAAGCTGATTGGAACTTTTATATGGCCTACAACATGTTCCGCATTGCTGCCATCTTGCAGGGTATTGCCAAACGGGTGGAGGCTGGCACTGCATCCAGTGCCCAGGCCGTCAGCTCCGCTGCCGGAGCACGCCCCTTGGCGCAAATGGCGTGGAATTTCGCCCAGACCGCCTGAGCCGCCCGCTCACCTTCACTTCAATTAACTGCCTGACCTAAACGGAGATCCCATGGATTTTGACTACTCCCCCAAAACAAAAGAACTTCAGACCCGTTTGCTGAAGTTTATGGATGACCACATCTATCCGGCTGAAAGCGCTTATCACGCCGAAATCGCCGCTAATACGGCTGCGGGCAAGCGATGGACGCCGCTGCAGACCATTGAAAACCTCAAGCCTCAGGCACAAGCAGCCGGCCTTTGGAACTTGTTCTTGCCGGTTGACAGCGCGCAAGCGTCGGGTTATGACGGTGCTGGTTTAACCAATCAAGAGTACGCGCCGTTGGCTGAAATTATGGGCCGTGTTATGTGGTCCAGCGAGGTGTTCAATTGCTCGGCACCAGATACCGGCAACATGGAGACCATTGCCCGCTATGGGTCCGAAGAAAACAAATCACGCTGGCTCAAGCCGCTTCTCGAAGGGAAGATTCGTTCCGCTTTTGCCATGACGGAGCCCGAGGTCGCGTCCAGCGATGCCACCAACATCGCCACGCGAATCGAACGCGAAGGCGATGAATACGTCATCAACGGACTCAAGTGGTGGACCTCTGGCGCTGGAGATCCACGCTGCTCTGTCTACATCGTTATGGGAAAAACCGACCCCGAAGCTCCCCGCCACTCGCAACAAAGCATGGTGATGGTCCCTGCCAACACACCGGGCATTACCGTTGTACGCGCGCTAAACGTAATGGGCTATGACGATGCACCGCACGGCCATATGGAAGTGGAGTTCAAGAACGTACGCGTTCGCGTCGGCAACATTCTTCTGGGTGAAGGACGTGGGTTTGAAATCGCCCAAGGTCGCCTCGGGCCTGGACGCATTCACCACTGCATGCGACTGATCGGTTTGGCCGAACGGGCACTGGAGCTGATGTGCAAACGCGCATCTTCCCGTGTTGCTTTTGGCAAGCCTATTTCAGCCCAAACCGTGACGCAGGAACGCATCGCCGAAGCCCGCTGCAAAATCGACATGGCCCGACTCCTAACGCTCAAAGCAGCGTGGATGATGGACATCGGCGGCAACAAGCTGGCCAAGAATGAAATCGCCATGATCAAAGTGGTGGCACCCAGCATGGCCTGCCAAGTCATTGATTGGGCCATACAAGCACACGGTGGCGCGGGCATGTGCGATGACTTCCCGTTGGCATACAGCTATGTCAATGCACGCACCCTGCGTTTTGCGGACGGCCCAGACGAAGTGCACCGCAATGCCATTGCCAAGCTTGAAATAGGCAAGTACGCGGTTAACCCCAGGCCCGTCGAGATGCCTATCACACGAGGCTGTTAAGGAAAAAAGGAGCAATCGAGGTAATCGATTGCTCCTTTTTTGATAGCTGCTCGCGCATATTCCACGGGGGCTACAGGCCTATTTGTTATAAATTAGCTGGCATGGGTTGAAAATCACGTTGCCCGCCACACCGCACTCACCACGGCGGCTTTGACAAGCCAGACCACAATTCGTTGAGATCCGAGAAACGCCATTTGGCCGGGTCTTCCCGGCCCGCAATCTTCTCAGTTGTTCCCGCTGAAGATAGGTCCACAAGCTCGGGGACAATCCTCATGTTCGATTTGGTGGAGAAGAAAACCTTCACCATTGGTGTCGTCAACGACTTGCCTGTCTGCTCCACAACCACCCCAAGGCGCCCCGACGACAGTCGAACCAGGGAGCCAATCGGATAAATCCCTAAGCTTTTTACAAAGGCCTGAAATACTTTCCCATCGAAATGGCCATTCGCCCATTCCGCCATTTTTCGAAGCGACTCCGCAGGATCCCAACCAGACTTGTACGGACGATTGGATGTAATGGCGTCATACACATCACAAACGGCACCCATCTTGGCGAACAAACTGATCTCATCCCCTTTCAATCCCTTCGGATAACCTGAACCGTCCATCTTCTCATGGTGGTGCAGACACACATCCAGCACCATGGTGTCGACTTTGCTACCACCAAGCAACAAGCGGTGGCCTTCTTCCGGATGCGTTTTGATAATCGAGAACTCAGCATCGGTCAGTTTGCCTGGCTTGTTCAACACCTCCATTGGCATTGCCGCCTTGCCCAAGTCATGCATGAGGCCAGACAACCCCGCTGATCGCGTTAGCTCTTCGTCCAAGCCCAATTGCTTGGCCAACGCCACCATCATGGCGCACACTGCAACCGAATGCATGTAGGTGTAATCATCTGCAGTTTTCAGTCGCGCCAAACTGATCAAAGCGCCCGGATTTCGGGCCACCGAATCGGTGATCTCCTCAACCAATTTCTTTGCGCCTCCGGTGTCCACTGCTTTGCCCATGCGCGCTTCTTCAAACATTGAAATGACCGCTTGCTTGGATTGAAAACAAATCTTGGTGGCACGATCAATTTCAGCAGCGATCGATACCGGCTCAACCTCCCGGTGAATGCTGACAACCTGCTGCAACTCAGCCTCAACCTGCGCTTCAGACTCGGCGGATGACACCGCAACCTGACCCTCCGATATATCGATACCTTTGCTGCAATCAATCCAGACCTCCTTGATGCTGCTTGCCAAAACACTTTTGATGTCTTTGGGATCAGTAATAACGAAACCAGTTCGCCAAAAAGGATGCTCCATCCAGGAACCACAAAACTCTTTCAAGTGCATTCCAAGAGCCAGCTGTTCAGTTTTGATTTTTTTAAGCATATTTGTTTGGATCGCTTTGTCAGCCTACGAATGTCCGTTGCGTGCGAGCAATCACCAAATTAAAGTCAATCAATGCCCTTGGGTTCACGACTTCCCCCAAAGTCCATGGTCAATGCAGATGTCGAGGCTTTCTGCCACCGCCATGCCCACCACCGTGACCACCACCCGGCCCGCGTGGCGGCCTACCAATCTCCAACGAACTGACCAAAGCGTCAAAGCGCTGAGCGAAAAGTTTATCCACCTCAGCGACTACACCACCAAGCTCGGCACCGTCAAAATGGCGCTCCATCATGTTAATTACGTCCTGCACCAATAAATCCCTTTGCACTTGCATGATGGCCGCCGGATTGGGGCCAACAAATAGCATCAAGAAGTCATCCTTGGACTCCGAATCAGGCTCACCATCTTCTTCGTCAAACTCAGCATCGTAAAAAGTCACCTCAATTGCTGCACCGGTATCCGCAAGTTCATTGAGATTCATGCAGACCTCATCCAAGGCCTGGCGGAAATCATCATCGCCCGCGACGGTCCAACACATTTGTAACAAGTGCTCCTGTAGATCAAATCTAATGCCGGGCTCATCCTCATAGGAACTACTCGCTCCGTCGGACAGTGACCGGGCTCCCGCATATTTCCACATCGGTTTGAGAGCGTCCTGAAGCTGGTCAATGTTGACATCCGCTCGCAATGGAACTTGGCCATGAACGTGAATTTCAAAAGGAGCGTTATAGCGTGGCATAGAAAATAGTTTTAGTAGTGCAAATGGGGCCCGCCATTTCAGACCGAACCCCTGCCCAGAGCTGGGTTCTTGGTTGTAAATCGAAAATATGATCCTCTTCAATGAACTCTACCAAACAAAGAATGATTGTGCCATGAGGTGACTCTGTCTTGCACATGGGAACCCACGATAAGGCACAGTTATCGGAAGACGCTGCTCAAATAAGGGGAAAATGAAGCTCAGTACTTGGAGGCGCGATCCAGAGTCGAACTGGACTAACCGGATTTGCAATCCGGGGCATAACCGCTTTGCTATCGCGCCTGATAACCCCAAAAAAAAAAGGGAAGCTGTTAGCTTCCCTTTTTGAATTTGGAGCGGGAAAAGAGGTTCGAACTCTCGACCTATACCTTGGCAAGGTATCGCTCTACCAACTGAGCTATTCCCGCATTTCAAGCTTTCTATTATACCGCACGTTTGGGTAAAGGCTAACAATTGGTGCCCGAGACCGGAATCGAACCGGTACGCCCGTTATTCACGAAGCGGCGGATTTTAAGTCCGATGTGTCTACCTATTTCACCACTCGGGCGACACTTTTCTATTGTCAAACAAAATGCCTCACCAATGCACATTAATGAGGCATTCAGCAAAAAAATCTGGAGGCGCGATCCAGAGTCGAACTGGACTAACCGGATTTGCAATCCGGGGCATAACCGCTTTGCTATCGCGCCTAACAACCAACAAAAAAGGGAAGCAATTAGCTTCCCTTTTTGAATTTGGAGCGGGAAAAGAGGTTTGAACTCTCGACCTATACCTTGGCAAGGTATCGCTCTACCAACTGAGCTATTCCCGCGTTTCAAGCTTTCCATTATAGCTTGATTTCAAGAATTCTTTCGGAAAACCGAAAGAATTCTTCAACATCAGTGCTTAACAGTTCCCTGCAAATCCGTGGTCGGAATACTCGCAGACACGGTTCCCGCGGGTACCACGTCATCTTCCGGCAGCGGAACAGGCAAACTCTCCAGTGCCAGCTCCAGCACCTTGTCAATCCACCGAACAGGCACGATCTCCAGACCATTTTTCACGTTCGCGGGAATGTCCTGCAAGTCCTTTGCATTAGCTTCCGGAATCAATACGGTCTTGATGCCACCACGCAATGCTGCCAGCAGCTTCTCCTTCAACCCCCCGATTTCGGTGATCTCTCCGCGCAAGGTAATTTCCCCGGTCATGGCGACATCACCGCGCACCGGGATACCTGTCAAAGCGGACACAAACGCTGTTGCCATGGCAGCGCCCGCACTGGGCCCATCCTTCGGTGTGGCACCGTCTGGCACGTGAATGTGAATGTCCTTCTTTTCGAAAATCTCGTCCTTGATTCCGAGGCGACGCGAACGACTGCGCACTACTGTGCGGGCAGCCTCCACAGATTCTTTCATCACATCACCCAAAGATCCCGTGCGCGTAATAACGCCTTTGCCAGGAGTCAGCGCAGCCTCAATCGTCAGCAAGTCCCCGCCCACTTCTGTCCACGCCAATCCAACAACTTGACCTACCTGGTTTTGCTGTTCCGCGCGTCCATAGGTGTACTTGCGCACGCCTAAATAGTCGTTCAAGTTGTCGGCAGTCACCTTGACTTGCGGAACCAGTTTCTTGAGCAACAGGCCTTTCACCACTTTGCGACAGATTTTGGACAATTCACGCTCAAGTGAACGAACGCCCGCCTCGCGCGTGTAATAGCGAACAATGTCCCGCACTGCATCTTCAGCGATGGACAACTCCGAGTCCTTGACCCCGTTATTGGTCATTTGCTTTGGCAACAAGTAAGTGATGGCGATATTGGTCTTCTCGTCTTCGGTGTATCCCGACAGCCGAATCACTTCCATGCGATCCAGCAAGGCGGGCGGAATGTTCATCGAATTAGAAGTGGCAACGAACATCACATCGCTGAGGTCGTAATCAACTTCAACATAGTGATCGCCGAACTTATGGTTCTGCTCAGGATCAAGAACCTCCAGCAAGGCACTACTGGGGTCGCCCCGGAAGTCGGTCCCGAGCTTGTCAATTTCATCCAGAAGAAACAACGGATTTCGTGTTCCTACTTTGGACAAACTCTGCAGTACTTTTCCAGGCATGGCACCGATGTAGGTGCGGCGATGCCCTCGGATTTCGGCCTCGTCCCGCATACCGCCCAGGGCCATGCGCACATACTTGCGTCCGGTTGCCTTCGCAATTGATTGACCCAAGGATGTTTTTCCGACCCCCGGAGGGCCGACAAGACAAAGAATTGGGGCCTTAACCTTCTCGACCCGTTGCTGTACCGCCAGATATTCCAGAATGCGGTCTTTCACTTTGTCCAAACCGTAGTGATCCTGGTTCAGCACGCTTTCCGCGTTTGCCAGGTTATGCTTAATTTTGGTTTTCGCGACCCAAGGCAATCCAACCAAGACGTCAATGTAATTGCGCACCACCGTTGCTTCCGCGGACATAGGAGACATAAGCTTGAGCTTTTTCAACTCAGCTTCTGCCTTTTTAAGGGCTTCCTTCGGCATCTTGGCGGCTTTGATCTTCTTCTCGATCTCGTCGATATCGGCACCTTCTTCGCCTTCACCCAGCTCTTTCTGAATTGCCTTGACTTGCTCATTCAAGTAGAAGTCGCGCTGGTTTTTTTCCATCTGGCGCTTGACGCGACCGCGAATCTTTTTGTCGACGTTGAGGATATCCACTTCACGTTCGATCTGCTCAAACAGGTTTTCCAACCGCTCTTTGACAGAAGAAAGCCCCAGCACCGCCTGTTTGCTATCAAGCTTGAGGGGCAGGTGCGCCGCGATCGTGTCGGCCAATCGGCCCGCATCGTCAATGCTGGCGATTGACGTCAGAATCTCGGGTGGGATCTTCTTGTTCAGTTTGACGTACTGGTCAAACTGCTGCATCACTGCCCGTCGCAAGGCCTCAACTTCACTGGACTTGCCTCGCCCCATTTCAGGCACCTCAGAGGCCACCTCAATGGGCGTCACATTGGCGGAAAAATGTGATTCTCCCTCTTCGATCATGTTGACCGTTGCCCGCTGATGCCCTTCGACCAACACTTTGACGGTGCCGTCAGGCAATTTCAGCATCTGCAATATGGTTGAAACACACCCGACATCAAACATATCTGACACCAAAGGGTCATCTTTGGCAGCGGTTTTTTGGGCAACCAGCATAATGCGGCGCTCCGCCTCCATGGCCGCCTCGAGTGCCTTGATGCTCTTCGGTCGACCCACAAACAAGGGAATGACCATGTGAGGGAAAACCACCACGTCACGCAGGGGCAACAGGGGCAGATCGATGGGGGTAGCAGGCAGTGGTGTGTGGCCAGACATGGAGAAACCTTATAGTTACCTGTTGAATATGGGCGACTCAGCCTGAATTACAAGCGCCTTGTCATTATCAAAGCCGTGATGACCAGGAAGTTCGATTAATCCGCCGCAAAAACCCTGTAACTCGGCGATTTGCGTCGGCGGACTCAGGCCTTTTTGGCCGCTTCGCGGTACACAAGCAAAGGCGGCTTGTTTTCTTCAATGGTGGATTCGTCCACCACCACTTTTTCGACATTTGCAACGTTTGGCAATTCATACATCGTGTCGATCAAAGACTGCTCCAAAATAGAACGCAAGCCGCGTGCACCAGTCTTTCGGGCCAGCGCTTTCTTCGCAATGGCCTTCAACGCGCTGGGGCGAATCTCAAGTTCAGCGCCTTCCATGGCCAGCAGCTTGGCGTACTGCTTGACTAGCGCATTCTTGGGCTCGGTCAGGATTTGCACCAAAGCATCCTCAGTCAGTTCCGCCAACGTGGCAACGACGGGCATGCGCCCCACCAGCTCAGGAATAAGCCCGAATTTGATCAGGTCTTCCGGCTCAACATCCTTGAAAACTTCCGTCAAACTGCGCTGCTCTTTGCTCTTTACGGTTGCGCCGAAGCCAATGCCAGAGGATTGGGTGCGGTTGTCGATTACCTTCTCAAGACCGGAGAAGGCACCACCGCAAATAAACAGGATATTGGTCGTATCGACCTGCACGAAATCCTGATTGGGATGCTTGCGGCCACCTTGGGGCGGCACGCTGGCCATCGTACCTTCAATCAGCTTGAGCAACGCCTGCTGTACGCCTTCACCGGAGACATCCCGAGTGATCGATGGGTTGTCGGATTTGCGTGAAATTTTGTCAATTTCATCGATATAGACGATGCCACGCTGAGCCCGTTCGACCTCGTAATTGCAGCTCTGCAGCAATTTGAGAACAATGTTCTCCACGTCTTCCCCCACATAGCCCGCTTCGGTCAGCGTGGTGGCATCAGCCATTACAAAGGGAACATCCAACATGCGAGCCAAGGTTTGCGCCAGCAACGTTTTGCCGGAACCCGTTGGGCCAATGAGCAAAATATTGCTTTTGGCTAATTCAACGTCGTCCTTTTTGGCATTTTCTTTATGGCGCAGACGTTTGTAGTGGTTGTACACCGCGACCGCCAATGTGCGCTTGGCCGGTTCTTGACCGATGACGTAGCTATCCAGATTCGCTTTAATTTCTGTCGGCGTAGGCAGGTCACCCCGCGCGTCTTTGCCGTCAGTCGGCGCTGGGAGCTCATCCCGAATAATGTCATTGCACAGGTCTATGCATTCATCACACACGAACACAGATGGCCCGGCGATCAACTTCTTGACCTCATGCTGGCTCTTACCGCAAAACGAGCAGTAGAGAGTTTTTTCGCTAGAAGAGCCTTTTTTCTCGGCCATGTGGAGACTGCCTTTTCCGCTAAATTACGCAATGATAACCAAATAAAAACGGCACCCTTCAACCTGAAGAGCACCGTCGCACCGCCACAAGCGCCCTAAAAACTAGGGGCGCTTTGAAATGACCTGATCGATCAGGCCGTACTCTTTGGTTTCTTCAGCTGACATGTAATAGTCGCGTTCCGTGTCGCGCTGAATGCGGTCCAAAGGCTGCCCGGTGCGCTCGGCCAAGATCATATTGAGCTGCTCACGCGTTTTCAGGATTTCGCGGGCCTGGATCTCAATATCGGTGGCCTGCCCTTGACTGCCGCCTGACGGCTGGTGAATCATGACCTTGGAGTTGGGCAAGGAGAAGCGCTTCCCTTTGGCACCTGCAGCTAACAGGAACGCGCCCATGCTGGCCGCCATACCCGTGCAAAGCGTAGAGACTTCAGGCTTGATGAAGTTCATGGTGTCGAAAATAGCCATACCGGCGCTCACTGAACCCCCGGGGGAGTTGATGTAAAAGGAAATATCCTTGTCTGGGTTTTCGCTCTCCAGAAACAGCAACTGCGCGACCACCAAATTGGCCACATAGTCATTGACGGGGCCGACCAGAAAAATCACACGCTCTTTGAGCAGACGCGAATAAATGTCGTAAGAGCGTTCGCCCCGCCCGGACTGCTCAATGACCATGGGCACCATACCAAGTGCCTGGGTTTCCATAGCGCTTGGCGCTCCGTATCTCACATTCATAGCATCTCCATAGAAGTGTATTGACTGTAACGAAAAATTCAAATTCTAAAAACAAATGGGGCTTGACAGCAGAACTACAAGCCCCGCGCAAACCCCATTCCCGAACACCAAGCCACCAGACTCAGTGCAAGTCAGCCATTAGTTCTGTTGACCCATCAACTCATCGAAGGAAATGGACTTCTCGGTGACTTTAACCTTGCCCAGCACAAAATCCGTGACGTTGGATTCGATCACGATGGCTTCCACCTCGGCCATGCGCTGGTTGTCGCCGTAGTACCAACGCACCACATCGGCTGGCTTCTCATAGCTGGCAGCCAACTCATCGATGTGTGCCTTGATTTGCTCAGGGGTTGCCTGCAGTGCGTTGGAGCGAACCAACTCTGCCACCACCAAGCCGAGGCGCACGCGACGTTCTGCCTGGGCTCGGAAAATATCATCAGGAATGGCTGCTTTGTCAGCGTCTTTCACACCACGTTGTTTCAAGTCGGCGCGTGCGCCTTCAATCATGCGGTTGATTTCGGACTGCACGCTGGAGTTGGGCAAATCCAGCTCTGCGCTGGAAGCCAATGCATCCATGGCGGCTTGCTTGTTGCGTGCCAGCAAACGGAATTTAACTTCGCGCTCCAGATTGGTGCGGATATCCGCGCGCAGACCTGCAACGGTTGCATCCGCAATGCCCAAGGATTTGGCCAGGGCGTCATCCACCTCAGGCAAGTTCGCGGCCTCAACCTTTTTCAGGGTGACCATGAAATCTGCAGTTTTTCCTGCCACGTCTTTTCCATGGTATTCCGCCGGGAACGCCAACTGGAACGTCTTGCTTTCGCCGAGCTTCATGCCACGGGTGGCATCTTCAAACTCTTTCAGCATCTGGCCGTCGCCCAAGATGAACTGGTAGTCCGTGGCTTTGCCGCCATCGAACAACTCGCCATCGATCTTGCCTTCGAAATCCACCGTCACGCGGTCAGTGTCTTGCGCAGCGGAATCCTGGGGGCGCTGTGCAAAAGTGCGGCGCTGTTTGCGCAAGATATCCACGGTCTTGTCGATCGCGGCATCGGTGACTTCAGCACTGATTTTTTCGACTTCAGCGGCAGTCAGGTCACCCATTTTGACCTCTGGATAGACTTCAAAAATGGCATCAAAGGCCAATTGGCCTTCGGGTGATGTCTCATTCTCGGAAATGCGGGGCTGCCCAGCAACGCGCAGCTTGGCTTCGTTGGCAGCGCTGGCAAATGCCTCGCCAACCTTGTCGTTCATGACTTCGTAGTGAACTGAATAGCCATAACGCTGGGCGATGACGTTCATGGGAACCTTACCGGGGCGAAAACCGTCCATCTTGACGGTGCGTGCCAACTTTCGCAAACGGGCATCCACCTCCGACTGGATCGTGCCGACTGGCAGATTCAGGGTGATTTTTCGTTCCAGCTTTTCCAGAGTTTCAACGGTAACAGCCATAGTAATGCTCCTAAATAGTAAAGGACAGCGCAGCAGCCTTACGACTGCTTACTGCCCAGCAAATTCTCAAAATAGTGGTGCGCGGGGGGGGACTCGAACCCCCACACTGTTGCCAGCGTCAGGACCTAAACCTGGTGCGTCTACCAATTTCGCCACCCGCGCAAAAAAACATGACTGGTTGAAAACGCCAAAAAAACTCTTTTCGCGCTGCAACCATCCATTTGAAATCGGTCAGCCCGCTATTTTAACCTGCTCCGGGCGTCTCTTTCTTAACTTTGAACCAAGCGGCGTACATTGCAGGCAACGCCAGCAGGGTCAGCACCGTCGCCACGATCAGTCCACCCATGATTGCCACCGCCATGGGGCCCCAAAAGACCGAGCGCGACAGGGGAATCATGGCCAGTACGGCGGCCGCAGCCGTCAGCACAATCGGGCGCAGTCGACGCACGGCGGACTCGACAATGGCGTCCCAGGCCGGAATGCCGTTGGCGCGGTCTTGCTCAATCTGGTCAATAAGAATCACCGAATTGCGCTGAATCATGCCCATCAAGGCAATCACACCGAGCAAAGCAACGAAGCCAAACGGACGCCCTGACAGCAGCAAGGCCGCCGCCACACCAGGAATTCCCAAGGGGCCGGTCAGAAACACCAGCATAGCCCGGCTGAAGCTGTGCAACTGCAACATCAGCAAGGTGAAGGTGATGAACAGCATGATGGGGACACCTGCCACGATGGAGGACGAACCCTTGCTGCTTTCCTCCACCGCACCGGCCACTTCAATGCGGTAGGCGGACAAATCCTTGGCCTTCCAGGTGGCTTCCAGCGCACGCAACTGGGGCAATAGCTCCGCGGTCACGGTGGCGCCCTGCAGGCCTTCCACTATGTCACTTTGCACGGTGATGGAGTAATCACGCCCATCTCGCCACATCACGCCGGGCTCCCAGGCAAAGGTGGGCTTGGCAATCTGCGTCAGCGGGATGGACTTGCCACTGGCCGTGGGCAAGTAGGCGTTGGCAATGTCCGTGATGGCGTCTCGTTCTTCCAGCGGCTGGCGCAGCACCATGTCAATCAGCTTGTCGCCTTCGCGGTACTGACCGACTGTGGTTCCGATCAGAATCGTTTTTGAGCCCTGCGCGATAGCTTGGCTGGTAACCCCCAAGGCTCGTGCCTTGGTCTGGTCTACATCCAGGCGCATGACCTTGACGAACTCGTTCCAATTGTCATTGACTCCGCGGGTGTTGCTGTTGGCCCGCATCACGGCCTTGACCTCGTCGGCACGCTCACGCAGGACCAGGGGCTCGCCACCCACCACCCGGAACTGCACCGGGTATGGCACTGGTGGCCCATTGGGCAGAATTTTCACGCGGGCGCGGATTTCGGGAAACTCCTGCGCCATCACGGCGGGCAGCTTGATGCGAATCGACTCGCGCAGCTTCAAATCCTGAGGCAGGATGATGAACTGCGACACATTGCTTTGCGTGAAAATATTGTCCAGTGGCAGGTAAAAACGCGGCACACCCGAGCCCACCCAAACGGTCACGTTTTCTACGCCGGGCTCTTGCATCAAGCGGGCTTCGATGCGTTTGGTGGTCAGCTCATTGGCGGCAAAGGAGGTGCCCTCCGGGTACCAGACGTCCAGCAACACCTCGGGGCGGCTGGAATCGGGGAAGAACTGCTGCTGCACCCGGCCCATGCCCACAATACCCAAGCCAAACGTGAGCAGCATGACGCCAATGGTGATCCAGCGGTGCAGCACGCACCAGTTCACGCACTTGCGAAACAGGTTATAAAACGGGGTGTCAAATAACTCGCTGGAGTGTTCGCCCACGCCGTGGGGTTTGATCTTGAGCAGCAATGTGCCCAAGTACGGCACAAAGAACACCGACACAATCCAGCTCAGCACCAGCGCCAGCACCGTCACGCCAAAGATGGCAAAGGTGTATTCGCCGGTGGCCGACTTGGCGATGCCAATCGGCAAGAAACCGACTGCCGTGATCAGCGTGCCGGTCAGCATGGGCATGGCAGTGATTTCGTAGGCGAAGGTGGCGGCGCGCACCTTGTCGTAGCCCTCTTCCATCTTGCGCACCATCATCTCCACCGCAATGATAGCGTCGTCCACCAGCAAGCCCAGCGCGATGATGAGCGAGCCCAAGGAGATTTTGTGCAGCCCAATGCCCCAGTACAGCATGCCCAGGAACGTGACCGCTAGCACCAGCGGAATGGTGATGCCCACCACCAAGCCCGGGCGCATGTCCACGTAGTAGCTGTTAAACCAACGGTTGGAGCCGCTGCGCTTGTGCAAGCCCAGACTAATCACGCTCACCGCCAGCACGATGGCAATCGCCTCGACCAGAACCGAAACAAACTCGTTGACTGACTTGGCCACAGCCTTGGGCTGGTCCTGCACATTGACCAGGCGCACTCCGGCCGGCAAGGTACTGCCGATCTTGTCGGTGGCGACTTTCAGGGCTTTGCCCAGTGCAATGATGTCGCCGCCCTTGGCCATGGACACCCCCAAAGCAATCACCTGCTTGCCCTGGAAACGCACCTTCACAGTCGGCGGATCGACATAGCCGCGCTTGATGTCGGCAATGTCGCCCAGGCGCAACTGGCTGCCCGAGCTGCCGCGAATTGGCATGGCGCTGAGCTGCTCCACTGCCTCAAACTGCCCGGCCACGCGCACCTGCACCACATCCAGCGGTGTCTGAACGGTGCCAGCGCCTTCAATGGCGTTTTGCTGGCTCAGCTGGGCCAGCACCTGGTTCATGTCCAGGCCAAGCTGGGCCAGGCGTTTTTGGGAGATTTCGATGTACAGCTTCTCGTCCTGTACGCCAAACAGCTCTACCTTGTTCACATCGGGGACACGCAGCAGCTTCTGGCGCGCACCGTCGGCAAAGGCCTTCACCTCCGCTTGGGAGAAGCCATCGGCCTCCAGCGCGTAGATAACGCCGTACACATCACCAAACTCGTCGTTGTAGAACGGCCCCTGCACGCCGCCGGGCAAGGTGGCGCGCATGTCGCCAATCTTCTTGCGCACCGTGTACCAGATATTGGCCACGTCTGCCGCCTTGGTCGAGTCCTTCACTTGAAACAGGATTGTGGTCTCGCCCGGCTTGGAGAAGCTGCGGATCTTGTCGGCGTTGGGCACTTCCTGCAGGGTGCGCTCAATTTTGTCGGCAACCTGCTCGGCCATCTGCTGGGCCGTGGCACCGGGCCAGAAGGCGCGCACCACCATCATGCGGAAGGTGAACGGCGGGTCTTCATCCTGCCCGAGCTGAAAGTAGGACGTCGCGCCCAGAATCAGCAGCACGATCATCAAAAAACGGGTCAGCGCTGCGTGGTCCAGCGCCCATTTGGAGAGGTTAAACCCCTCTTTGGGTTGTTCTTGGTTCATGGCCGCCTCACTTGGGTGCCGAAGCGCTGGCCGGTGCAGCGGCAGCCGGTGCCGTGACTGCTACAGAATTAGTAGCTGGCTGCGCAGTACCTGCGGGGCTTGCGACTCCTTTTTCCTTGTAAATAGTGACTTTTTGCCCGGGTGACAGCACATGCACACCAGCCGACACCACCAGCATGCCGGGCTGCAAGCCTGCGCCCACCACCACATCGTTGCCATCTGCGGTCACAATTTGAATGGGCTGCAGCTTGACCGTCATGCTCGCCATGTCCACCACCCAGACCGCCGCTGATTTGCCGTCGTGCTGCAAGGCACTGGTTGGCAGCTTGATAACTTGGACACCGCTGCGGTCCAGCGCTTTGGGCACCACCGACACGGTCGAGCCCAAGGGCAACGCGTCCTTCACATCCAGCGACACTTTTACGCCAAAAGTACGTGTTACGGGGTCTGTACTCGCCGCCACCTCACGCACCACGCCTTGCAGCGTGGTGGGGCTGGACCACAAACGCACTTCTACGGGCGAGCCGGTCTTGATCAGGCCAACCTTATCTTCCGGCACCGCAAACACGACGTCGCGCGGACCGTCCTGGGCAATGCGTACCACCGGTGTGCCAGCGGCCACCACTTGGCCTGGCTCAGCATCCACCGAAGTCACCACGCCCGACACATCGGCCACCAAATTGGCATACGAGGCCTGGTTACCCTGCCCGGTGGCCTGCGCCTGCGCCTGGTCGACCTGCGCCTGGGCGGCTTTTAGCGTGGCGTCGCGCCGCTCCAACTCAGCACCGCTGATGAAATTTTGGTCGCGCAGCTCTTTGAAGCGTTTGAAATCAGCCGCAGCCAGGTCCCGGTTGGTGACCGCCGCCGCGACCTGCGCCCTGGACGCGTCCGTGGCCAATTTCAGGTCCTGTGGGTCCAACTGCGCCAAAACCTGCCCTGCAGTCACCCGCTGGCCCAGCTCGGCTTGGCGGCGCACGATCTTTCCGCCCACCCGAAAGCCCAGGCGCGACTCCACCCGCGCACGCACTTCGCCCGCGAATTCCAGGCCTGAACTGATGCCCTCCACCCCAATGGTCATCACCTTCACGGCCCGAATGGGTTCCTCGGGCGGTGCGGGCTTGGAACACGCGCTAAGCACCAATGCGGCGGCCAACAGCAGCATTGCGTGAGATATCGACTTGTTAGACATAGGCAGACGGGGTGTTAGAGGGACAAATGGGGGCCAAAAATCAAACTAATGACCAACCGGTTAGTAATTTATGAGAGTTGTTGCGAATTGTCAAGGCAAAACAAAGGGCAGCCCGCAAATTTGCGTATCCACATTGCAGGCAAAATCGCGGCACCATGCACGACCTCGCAACTTCCCTCCCAGCCCAATCAAACCCTGCTCCAGTGGCGATCCAGCATTACGAAAACTTTCCGGTGGCGTCCCTGCTGTGCCCGGCACACCTGCGCGCCCCGATTACTGCCATCTACCACTTTGCCCGCACCGCCGACGACCTGGCCGACGAGGGCGACGCCACACCGGCACAGCGCCTGCAAGACCTGCACGACTACCGCCAAGGTCTGAACGCTTGCTGCCCGCAAACCGGCGCCCGCCCGCGCACGCAGCCGCCCCTGGGTGCTCGATGGGCGGCGGTGTTTGGCCCGTTGCAGCACGCCATTGCCACCCACCAGCTACCGGTGCAGCTCTTGAACGACCTGCTGGACGCGTTTGTGCAAGACATCGAAAAGTCCCGCGACCGCGCAACCTATGCCAACGAGGCCGAGTTGCTGGACTACTGCCGCCGCTCGGCCAACCCGGTGGGCCGCCTGCTGCTGCACCTGTACGGCATCAACAGCCCCCAGGCGCTGGCCTATAGCGACGACATTTGCAGCGCCTTGCAGTTGATCAACTTCTGGCAGGACGTGAGTGTGGATGTACCCCGGGGTCGCTACTACCTCACCCGGGAGGACTGCGCCCACTACAGCGTCACACAGGCCGACATGCTGGCGTGCCGACAAGCTAAGAACGCTACTAATTTGATAGCTGCCTGCGCATACTCTGCAAGGGCCAGGATGCTAAAAGGCTCAAAATTGGTGCATCTGATCCCTGGGCGTGCCGGATGGGAATTGCGCCTGGTGGTGCAAGGTGGCCTGCGCATTTTGGACAAAATCGAAGCCATGCACTTCGCCACCTTCACCACCCGCCCCACCGTGCGCTGGTGGGATGCGCCGGTGATGCTGTGGCGCGCACTGTGGATGTAATTCCAACGGAATAAGCCCGTGCCCCCGACAATAGGCCCCTGACTTTCGACCCAACATGACTCCAGAACAATACGTCCAGGAAAAAGCAGCCGCCTCGGGCAGCAGCTTCTATTACGCCTTCCTGTTTTTGCCCAAACCCCGGCGCGCCGCCATCACCGCGTTTTATGCCTTCTGCCGCGAGGTGGATGACGTGGTGGACGACATGGTCGACCCCGGCGTGGCGGCCACCAAACTGGCTTGGTGGCAAAGTGAAGTGACCAAAGCCTTTGCCGGCCAGCCCAGCCACCCGGTGATGCAGGCGCTGATGCCGCTGGCAGCCGACTACCAGATCGAAGCCCGCCACCTGCTGAGCGTGATTGAAGGCTGCCAGATGGACCTGAGCCAGACCCGCTACCTGGACTATGCCGGCCTGCAGCGCTACTGCCATTTGGTCGCCGGTGAAGTGGGCGAGGTGGCAGCCAATATCTTCGGCCAGACCCAGCCCCAAACCACCGCCTACGCCCACAAGCTGGGCCAGGCCTTGCAGCTCACCAACATCATCCGCGACGTGGGCGAAGATGCCATGCGCGACCGCATCTACCTGCCAGTCAATGAGTTGCAGCAGTTTGATGTGAAGGCGCACGAGATTTTGAAACGCACCTACTCGGACCGATTCACCGCGCTGATGCAATTCCAGGCGCAACGTGCCCACAGCCTGTACGACGAGGCCCTGGCACTGCTGCCCGCCGCCGACCGCCGCGCCCAAAAGCCCGGCCTGATGATGGCCAGTATTTACCGCGCCCTGCTCAGCGAGATCGAGCGCGACAACTTCCAGGTGCTGCACCAGCGCATCAGCCTCACGCCCTTGCGCAAGCTCTGGCTGGCGTGGAAGGTGCAGGCGCTGGGCAGGCTGTGAAGGTCGCCATCGTAGGGGGCGGCTGGGCCGGTATGGCGGCGGCGGTGACGGCCACGCAAGCGGGGCACACTGCTATCGTTTTCGAAGCTGCCCGCGCAATAGGGGGGCGGGCTAGAGCCCTAAATGGCTCTTTACCGAACGGCACGCCGGTGGTACTGGACAACGGGCAGCACATCCTGATTGGTGCCTACTCCGAGACCCTTAGGCTGATGCGCCAGGTGGGCATCAACCCTAACCAAGCGCTGTTGCGCCTACCCTTGACCCTGCAGTTCCCCGATGGCGAAGGACTGGCCCTGCCCCGCTGGCCCGCACCGCTGGATGCGCTGGCGGGCATCCTGGCAACGCGTGGCTGGAGCTGGACCGACAAGTGGTCGCTGCTCAGGGCGGCCGCCGGCTGGCAGTTGGGCGGTTTTGCCTGCGCCCCCTCCACCACCGTGGCGTCTTTGTGCACCAAGCTGACGCCTAACATCATCGACACGCTGATTGACCCCCTGTGTGTCTCGGCCCTCAACACACCCGCCGAACGCGCCAGCGGGCAGGTGTTTTTGACCGTGCTGCGGGACTCCCTGCTGGGCGGCTCGGGCAGCTCCAACCTGCTGCTGCCCACAACCGACCTGGCTAGCCTGTTCCCCAGTGCCGCTGCCACCTGGCTGCAAGCCAACGGAGGCGAGGTGCGGCTGGGCCAGCGGGTAGAGCAGCTGCGCCACGGCCCCTGGCGCGTGAATGGGGAGCCGTTTGACGCAGTGATCATCGCAAATTCAGCATCAAATGCGGCTCAAACCCTTATGGAGTGTGCGCAAGCAGCTCCTGAATTAATAGCATCACAGTTGCACACCTGGAGCCACTGCGCGCAAAACCTGCAGTTTGAGGCCATCACCACGGTCTATGTCTTTGCGGCGGGCGCCCAGCTGCCCCAGCCCATGTTGGCCTTGCGTGCCAACGCCAACGACGCCCCGGCGCAATTCGTGTTTGACCGCGGGCAGCTCGGCGGCCCACCGGGCCTGCTGGCGTTTGTGGTCAGCGCCAGCACGGGGGAGCGCGACGAGGTGCAAGCCCAGGTCCCGATGCAAGCCCAGGCGCAGTTGGCCCCGTTTCTGGCGGGTGCAGCGCTGCAAGTGGTGCAAACCGTGGTGGAAAAACGTGCCACCTTCGCCTGCACTCCGGGATTGGAGCGCCCCACACAGCGTATTGCGCCGGGTTTGGCGGCCTGCGGTGACTATGTGGAAGGGCCCTACCCCGCCACGCTGGAAGGCGCTGTGCGCAGCGGGGTGGCTGCAGTGGCGGCGATTAGATAGAGGTGCCTCAGTGGGGCGGCAGGTGGCGCGCTAAATCCATGCTGTCGTGCAGAAGTCTGAGCACATCAATCACGTTTGCACCCTCAAAAAAATGGGCACGAAACACAACAAAATGTCGGCCCGTTCGGCCCTTGCGCGCCACATGTAGGGTGTAGATGCCGGGCGAGAATCCAGCTAAAGCCTTGCAGCCAATGGTGTCTGGGCCAGCCCGCAGGTCTTGCAGTGCCGCGTCGATGATTTGCGCGTAAGCCCGTGCCTGAGTAGGGCCAAATTTGTCGGCGGTCCACCGCACGATGCTTTTGAAATCCGTGTTTGCAGCCGCACCCGTGCGCACAATCCAGAGAGCAGGTGCCACTATTGGCCCAAAACTTCGTCGGTCAGTACCGCCAAATGGGCACTTAGCGCAGCCGGTGTGTCAAAGCTTTGAAAATTACCGGCATCGAAGTCTGCAACGCCGACGGCAACGGCTTCACGCAGCGCTTCTAGGCGCCGCGCGTATTCCATGTCACGGTTCTCAATCATCCGCAGTCCTTCACGCAGCACCTCGCTGGCATTTTGGTAGCGGCCCGACTTGACGAGCTGATCCACCAACTGATTCTGGTGCGGTGTAAGAACAACATTGCGAGTGGGCATGGCGTGCTCCTTGAAAAAAATGTTGGATATTAATTGGCGGATTATGCCAATAACGCACTCAAACCGTAGGCCGCGTAGCCGCCAGTTTGCCCAAAGCACTCTGCATATCGTCAAAGTCCAGCACATCGCCCAGGCTGCCATCGTCATTCACCCACTTCATGCGCTGGCCGTCCGGGGTCAGAAACAAAACCTTCCCGTAGTGCGCGGGTGAGTGCTTGGCCTTGCGCGCCGCATCCTTGGTGTCGTCTTTGGTTTCCAGCAAGCGCTGCATGGGGTTGTCGGTCGGGTTGTGCCTCACACACACCACAAAGTCGGGGTAAAAGTAGTTGTCATGTTCAGCACGCACCACGCGCACGGCGTAGGGTTTGTTGCGCGGGTTGCGGTGCCACCAAACCACAAAGTCAGCACTGTCCAGTGCCCTTGAAAATGCATTCTCCAGCGCATTGCCGTACCAGGTTCCGTCAAACTGGCCTTGCGAAAAATCGCCATCTGCAAACTGAAAGCTTTTGTCCGCCAGCCATTGCCGGTCATCCATTAGCAGCTCCTGCGCCACACGCTCGCCATCGTGCATAGTGGGCGGCAGCACGCCGTAGATGTTTTTTGCCGATCGCTCCAGCACAATACCTTCGGGGAACACCATCACGTCGGGCAGAGGCCGGGCGTCAATCAACTTGGCGCGCTGGGCAATTTCGCTGAACATGGCCTCGCACAGCTCTTGCGCGCTTTTTCGAATTACCCAGTGCGCGGCATCGCGCGACAGGCGCACACGCTCTGCCTCTGCGGGCTGCGTCTCGGGCGGCAGGTTCTCCAGTTCATCATCCAAAGCACCGCGCAGGCGGCTGGCAAGCACCTGCACGATGAGTACATAATCTTCTTCCTCTGCTTGCGGCAGTGTTTGCAGCGCCTGCTTCGCTTCACGGGCCAAGGCGCTGCGGTCGGTAAACACTTGAATGTCTTCGGTGTAGCCCTCGCCCGTAGTCAGTTCGGTATGTTGTTCCTTTTCTTTGACGCGGTTCAGCGCTACCTTGACCGCTGTGGCGCGCAGGCCGTCCGTAATCTCCAGCCGCGTCGCCACGGCCCGGGAGATGTCGGACATGTCATTCAGCTCCGGTTTTTCTTCAGTTTTTAGGCTGCGGCCCAATTGCGGCAAAGCGAGTTTGCGCGCATAGGCTCGCAAGCCATGGCTTGCCAAATCGGCCAGCAGCTCCTTGCTGTTTTGCGGCGCGGTACGGCGGGTGCGTGGGACTGTTGTGCGGCTCACTTCGTCGAGTGCAAAGCCACCGGTTGCACCAACGCCCCAGATGGCATCCGTGCCCGTGCCCACGTCTGTGCTGCCATCTGCCCCATTGTTGAAAAGCGAACCCTGTGGCCCCAGACCATCCGCGTGTCCACTGGCGAGCGGCAATGCAGCGCGCTCTGGCGCATCCGGTATTGCCATATCAAACGCCACCGGTTCCTGCTCGGTGGGGCGGTTGCTGTACACCACTGCGCCCGACACGGTTTGCAGGGTGAGCAGCTTTTCAGTCTGCCCTTCGAGCTGACTTTTTACTTCGGTACTGGCCTTTACTGCCGATTCAAACCCTGCTTGCGCTTGCGCATTGCCCAGGTACACAAAGGCGGTGTTCAGGTCGGCGGGAATCTCCAGGGGTTTGCCAAAGGCATTGCGCACGGGCCGTGCCACGCGCATCACCCGGCCAATGAACTGCATGGCAAAGTCGGCATCGTTCACTGGCTTGGTACTGGCCAGCACAAAGGCGCGCGGCGCATCAAAGCCCGTGCCAGCCGATTGTTTGAACACCAACACCCGCTTGGTGCTGTCGTTGGCAATGGCGGCCATCAGCACCGGGTCGGGCTCGTCGGCGCTGTGGCGACCAATGGCATCGGCGGGCACGCCGCACAGGCGCATCAGGTCGTCCGCCGCTTCGTCCACGGTCTTATCACCGTTGGCCACTTGCACCAGCAACAGGGGCGTGAGCGCAATGCCCGCAGCCGTCAAAGTCTGTTGAATTTTGAGGTTGCGACGCCACGCCTGGCGCAGCACGGTGCGGCGCAGGTCGGTGATGTGTGCCATGGCGTTGCCCAAGGAATAGACCACGGCCTCAATGTATTTTTTGTTCAAGCGCGCCTGCACCACCTCGTCGCGACTGGCGGCAAAGCTCACTTGCGCGCTGTAGCCCGCGTGTACTAAAAATTCGTTCAGGCGGTCATCTTTGGGTGTGGCGGTGGCCATCACCAAATAGTCAGCGGCCAGCCAATGGGCGAACTTGCCAAACTCAGTGCCTTTGTCCAGCGCAATGTGCGCTTCGTCCACCACCAACCCCACTTGCAGACCCCGTGCGCGGGCGCGGGCCACAAAGGCGGCCAACGTGCGGGTTTCGTCGTCGCCATCGGCGTCATAACCTTTGGTGCGCCACTGGGCGCGGGCCACGCCCTGCGCGGTGGAGAGCAGCACCATGCCGGGGTGCGCGTCCTGGTTGCGGCCTGCGTTCAGGCCATAGGGGGCCAAGTTCGGCGCATTGGCGCGCAGTGCGTCTTCGGTTTGCTGCACCAGCGTGACGAAGGGCACAAACCAGAACCACAGCACATCGCGCTGCGCACTCACCCGCTCCAGCACTTGGCTGATGACAAAAGTCTTGCCCGAACCAGTGGGCGCGCGCAGAAGACACGGCGGCGACGGCTGGCGCAGCAGCGCACGGGTCATGCCGTTGATCAACTCACTTTGAAAGCGTTCGGGCTGCACAGCGCTGCTTTGCGCTGGCATGGCAATGGTTTGCAGAGGTGCGTTCATGCGCTGGCTCCTTGGCCGCCGCGCACCTGTCCTTTGAGCAAGGCGTCAGCAATGGAGTAGGTGTTGGCCTCCACGCCGCGCTCAGCCAACAGGGCTGCGAGGGCTTTGGGCCGGGGGCAGAACACCGCCAGCCGCGCCAGACCGTGCTGCGCAGGCAGAGCGGCCAGTGCATCGAGTGCCTCTGGCGTGGCAGCATGGCAAATAACGGTCAACCAGTCGCCGCTTTTTGCTATTATTTGTATAGCTGCTTGCGCACATTCCACGGGGGTTACAGCCGTATTTTGCATTGAAATAAGGTTGGAGGCATGTTCTGTGGTGGCTTCAAACGCCACGTCCGCCGCTTCGATTTTGTCGAGTTGCAGGTACGCAAACTCCCCGCCCTGCGTTGCGCTGTAGCCTGGCTTACCGCCGTAACCGGCCATAACCCGGCGCAGCCGCTCGGCACACACATCCCGGCACAAGTTTTTATCGGGTTCTTTGGCGGTGGCCTCCGTGCTGGAGCAGAGAATGAAACGGCGATTGCCGCCGTCTTCTGCGTTGAGTTCGAGGACGGCTTGGCCGGTGGTTCCGCTGCCGGCGAAGAAGTCAAGCACGGTGTCGTTGGGTTTGGTGGCTTGCCGCAGAAGATTTGCTATCAAGGTGGGAGGCTTGGGGTACTGGAAGGCGCGAGTGCCAAAAATGGCCTGTATTGCTTCGGTTCCTTCACCGGCCTGTGGTGCACCAATCACTGCTTCATCTGCGTCCTCGCCTTCACTCGCACGAGGAATCCAAGAACTCACAGGGTTTACGTGACTGTTCAACTCCTCCCAGTGTTTTTTGAAGCCGGGGCGCCCAAAGCCTACTTGACGACCAATCCAGAAGTTCAAATCCGGGGTATCCGCGGTGAGCAATGGACGCTGCCGCTTCGGAGTACGTGGAACATCGCCAGCTCGAATGGCTGCGAGCAATTCATCATGCGTTTCCCAACATACGACACGTTCACCAACCGGGAACACAATCTTTTCTTGCTGAATCCAAGACTCCATCGAACCTGTGCGTATTCGATCCAAATTTTTGATCCTCGACTCAGATGCATATGCCCACACGCGATCTGGATCGCATGGGTACCAAACTCCAGTAACTGGATTGTTAAGGGGATAGAAAAAGCCAGAACGCTCAAATCGGTCAGCATTCACGGTAAGCGGGTCAATGTTCCAAGGACCACGGGGATCGTTGTCTGGGTTCTTGTACTTCTTCTGCGACTTTGGGGCACCATTGAAAGCAAAGCCCACTCCACCATAGATCAGGATATGTTCATGAACTTCACTGAAGTTCGTATCAGTACGGCTCGTAGAGTCCTTCGTTCTCCAAACCATACTACCAACCCGACGCCCCGGAAACACCTCGTCCATCAGCAATTCCAGCCGCGCTCTGTTCTCGTCGTTGATGGACACAAGAATCACGCCGTCACTGGTCAACAGCTCACGTGCAAGCACCAGGCGTTGGTACAAGAACTCCAGCCACTGGCTGTGCCGCCAACGGTCGTTTGCACCAACGAACTTGTCGTTGTAAACCCAGTCCTTGTTGCCAGTGTTGTAAGGCGGGTCTATATAGATCACCCGGATTTTTCCGGCGTGGGTGGCGCGCAGGAGCCGCAAACTATCGAAGTTGTCCCCCTCAATCACCAGATTACGGTGGTGGGTCAGACCGTCCGGCGTATGGCTGAATTCCGGCACCACACGGGGCAGTATCACATTGGCGTTGAGCGCCGCGTCGCGCGCGATGGCGCTGCTCTCCCAATACAGGCCCAGTTTTTGTTTGGTGAGGTGTTCTACCAACAGGCGGCGCAGTTGCGGGGCGTTGAGGTTTTGAAGCTCCGCCAGAAGTGAGGTAGTTTCGGTTTTGGCCATGGAGGGGGTGGCTTCGGTCTTGATCGCTCATTGCCGGATAGGCGAATTTGCTTTTGTAATTTGCCAAATTGGCATATTAAGCATATCAGTTTGCCGAAACGGCTTTGCCAATTTGGCCGAATGAAAACAACAATTCGCCCATGCAAATTGGTCAGGTCATTCGTTCACTTCGGGAGGAAAAAGGTTGGTCTCAGGAGGCGTTGGCCCACGAAGCCGGAGTAGGGACCACTTATGTGTCGCGCATCGAACGCGGTGACCGACAGTTATCGACCAGCAAGCTCGACGCACTGGCCGCAGCCCTCGGCACCTCCGCCACTGCTATTTGTGCGCAAACCGAGGGTTTACCTGTCCCGGCGGCTGCCAGCGGTCAGGACGGCGACTTGACCTTGGACCACACGCAAGAGGCTATTGAACTGCGCAAGGCTTTCCGCAAGCTATCGCTCCCATCGCGCCGTCTGGTGGTGGATTTCGCGCAAATGCTTGCTAAACAGGCATCCACCTGAAAGAGCAAGTCACTCAAAAGCTCAAGGGTCGATGAGGTTAACCGTATTGCCTTGCGATTGCGGACCGGCGCGGGCTTTGGCAAAGCACGCGGCCGCCCTCACATCCATAGACAAAACCCTGTCGCCAAACAACGCCAATACGTGGGTGGACAGCGCTTGGGCCAATGCGTCTTTGCGGCGGCCCGTGGGCAGCAACTCGAATAAGCGACAAAGTGCGGCGCGCGCCCATTAGGGAGCATCTCGCCTATGATGCTGCATCAAAAAATATGAATTTTTCGGAGACTTTTTGAAAACCGCCCTCAAACTCATTGCCTTGCTGCTGGCCGTGCTGCTCGCAGTCGGCGGCGCTGCGGTGGCCTGGTATGTGCACACCAAACAGCCGGTGCGCGAAGGTGTGGTGCGCCTGAAAAAGCTGCAAGCGGCTGTGACCGTCAGCTATGACGAGCGCGGCGTGCCCCACATTCGCGCAGAAAACGAGTCGGACCTGTACCGCGCTTTAGGCTTTGTGCACGCCCAGGACCGCTTGTTCCAAATGGAGATGGTGCGCCGCCTGGCGCAGGGTGAGCTGGCCGACATCCTGGGCCCCAAGCTGCTGGACAGCGACAAGCTGTTTCGCACCCTGGGCATTCGGGCGCGGGCCGAGGAATATGTCGCCAAGATGGACATGGAAAGCCCCGCCAACAAGGCGCTGCTGGCCTACCTGGACGGCATCAACCAGTACCAGGCGGGCCACAAGGCGCCCATGGAATTCGATATTTTGCGCATCCCCAAGCGCCCCTTCACCCCCCAGGACACGATTGCGGTGTCGGGCTACCTGGCCTACAGCTTTGCCGCGGCCTTCAAAACCGAGCCGGTTATGACCTACGTGCGCGACAAATTGGGCGCACCCTATCTGAAGGCTTTTGATATCGACTGGAACCCGCAAGGTGTGTTAGCCCCGGCACCGGTTGCCGTCACAGACAAGGATTGGGCAGGCCTGAGTCGCTTGGCGCAGATCAGCCGGGAGGCGATGGACTTGTCCGGGGTGCCCCAGTTTGAGGGTAGCAACGCCTGGGCCATTTCGGGCAGCCGCACCGAGAGCGGCAAGCCGCTGCTCGCCGGCGACCCGCATATTGGGTTTTCAGCCCCCGCCGTCTGGTATGAGGCGCACCTGAGCTCGCCCGGCTTTGATCTGTATGGCCACCACCAAGCGCTTAACCCGGTGGCGCTGCTGGGACACAACGCGCAGTTCGGCTGGAGCATCACCATGTTCCAAAACGACGACTTGGACCTGATTGCCGAAAAAATCAACCCGAGCAACCCCAACCAGGTCTGGGACAAAGACCGTTGGGTCGACCTACAGACCCGCACCGAAATCATCACCGTCAAGGGCACCAAGCCGGTCAAGCTCACGCTGCGCCGCTCACCGCATGGCCCCATCATCACCGACGCCCTTGGCGAGAACTATGGCAAGACACCCATTGCCATGTGGTGGGCGTTTTTGGAGGCCGAAAACCCGGTGCTGGAAGCGTTTTATGAACTCAACCGCGCCGACACGCGCGAAAAAGCCAGAAAGGCCGCCAGCAAGATCCACGCGCCGGGCCTGAACGTGGTTTGGGCCCACACCCGGGGCGACATTGGCTGGTGGGCGGCGGGCAAGCTGCCGATTCGTCCCGCAGGCGTCAACCCAACCTTCATCCTGGACGCCAGCAAAGGCGAGGCGGAAAAACTGGGCTATTACAACTTCAGCTTCAACCCACAGGAAGAGAACCCGCCGCGTGGCTACATCGTGTCTGCCAACCACCAGCCCAAGCCCAGCAGTGGCGTGCCGGTGCCCGGCTACTACAACCTGCCAGACCGGGCCCAGCGCCTGGACTCGGTGCTGCAAGACCCGGATCGTCAGTGGGACACCGCCGCCACACAGGCCTTGCAACTCGATGGCTCCACCGGCTACGGCCCGCGCGTGCTCAAAGACCTGCTGCCCCTACTCCAGGCGGTGGTGACCGACCCCAAGGAGAAGTACTTTATGGAGCCCATGGAGAAGTGGGACGGCAGCTACACCCGCGACAGCATCGGTGCCACGCTGTTCAGTCAGCTGATGTTTGAAATCGCCGATGCCGCCATGGCCGACGAATTAGGCGAGGTGCAGTTTGAGAACCTGCTGCGCACCCGCGTGTTGGACGCAGCGCTGCCGCGGCTCATTGCCGACGGCAACTCACCCTGGTGGGACAACGTGAAAACCAAAAAGACCAAGGAAAGCCACTTTGAGATTGTGCGCATGGCATGGCACAACACGCTGGAGCATCTGGAGTCCTTGTACGGCACCAGCTTGATGGACTGGACCTGGGGCAAATCCCACACCCTGACCCATGGCCACCCCATGGGTCTGCAAAAGCCCTTGAACTACCTGTTCAACGTGGGCCCGTTTTCCGTGGCAGGCGGGCGGGAAACACCCAACAATATGTCATATGACATTGGGCCCGCCCCGTGGGCCGTGGCCGACGGCCCCTCCACCCGGCGCGTCATTGATTTTGGCAGCCCTGGTAATGCCGTGGGTATCAACCCACTGGGGCAAAGCGGCGTGCTGTTTGATGCCCACTATGCCGACCAGGCGGAGCGCTTTGCCGCAGGTGTCTATGTGCCGCAGTACCTGAGCCAAAAAGACGTCAAGGCGCACACCGAAAGCACCCTGACATTGCGCCCGGCCAAATAGTTAAACAAAGAACCTATGTCATCCACCCAAATCGGCGCATTCGCCACAGAACCCCCCTTTGTCCACGGCCAGGTTCCACGCACCGCCGTCTTGTATTGCAACCTGGGAACGCCCGACTCCCCCAGCACGGCCGATGTGCGGCGCTTTTTGGGTGAATTTTTGAGTGATCACCGGGTCGTGGAAATTCCCCGCATCCTGTGGTGGCTGATCCTGCACGGCATCATCCTGCGCTTTCGGCCCGCCAAATCGGCTGCCAAGTACGCCAGCATCTGGACGCCCGAGGGCTCACCGCTCAAGGTCTGGACCGAAAAACAGGCCAAATTGTTGCAAGGGTGGTTGGGCCAGCGTGGCTACCAGGTGCCGGTGCGCTACGCCATGCGCTATGGCAGCACCTCCATCGCATCCCAACTGGATGCGCTCAAGGCACAGGGAGCGACCCGCGTGCTGATCGTTCCCGCCTACCCGCAGTATTCGGCCACCACCACCGCCAGCCTGTTTGATGCGGTGTACACATGGGCGGCCAAGGTGCGCAATCTGCCCGAGCTGCGCTTTGTGAACCACTACCACGATGACGCGGGCTACATCGAGGCGCTGGCGGGCAGCATCCAGCGCTACTGGGCCGCGCACGGCCAACCCGACCAACTGGTCATGAGTTTTCATGGCGTGCCTGAGCGCACGCTGGCGCTGGGCGACCCCTACCACTGCGAATGCTTCAAAACGGCACGCCTGCTGGCGCAGGCCCTAGGCCTGAGTCCAGAACAATTCAAGGTGACCTTTCAATCCCGCTTGGGCCGCGCCAAGTGGCTGGAGCCCTACACCGAGCCCACCCTTATCGCCTTGGGCAAAGCGGGTGCGCGGCGGGTCGATGTGGTGTGCCCCGGCTTCACCAGCGACTGCCTGGAAACGCTGGAAGAAATTTCCATGGAAGGCCGCGAGGCCTTTGTGCACGCAGGCGGCAAGGAGTTTCACTACATCCCCTGCCTGAACGACGACTCGGCCTGGATTACCGCCCTGTGTGGGATCACACAGCAGCATTTGGCAGGTTGGCCCGCACAGACCCCGCCCGATGCGCAAACCCTGGCAGCCTCGCGTACCGCGGCGCTGGGGTTGGGGGCCAAGCAGTAGCCCAAGACTCGAAAGTTGCGCGCACCGCGCGTGCCATTCGGGTAACTATGGATTTCTCCGAGATCACCCACGGCCCACGTCAGCAAACTCGCGCCAGGCACCCGGTGCCAGTGCGTCCAGTGTGTAGGGACCAATGGCGGTGCGTATCAGGCGCAAGGTAGGCAAACCCACGGCTGCGGTCATTCTGCGCACCTGACGGTTACGACCCTCACGCAGGATCAGCTCAATCCACCCCGTAGGCTTGGACTGGCGCTGGCGAATGGGCGGGTCCCGCCCCCACAGGTCAGCAGGCGCGTTAATGGCCTGCGCTCCGGCAGGCAGCGTCAACCCGTCGTTCAGCTGCACACCACTGCGAAGCGCCTGCAGCGCGGCCTCATCTGGCACGCCTTCCACCTGTGCCCAATAGGTCTTGGGCATTTTGAAGCGCGGGTCGGCAATGTGGGCCTGCAGTTTTCCGTTGTCGGTCAGCAGCAGCAAACCTTCGCTGTCGGCGTCCAAGCGCCCGGCCACGTAAACACCGGGCAAATCGATGAAGTCCTTGAGTCCACGCCAACGCCCTTCGGGAGTGAATTGGCTCAGCACGCCGTAAGGCTTGTTGAAGCCAATCAGACGTAAATGGTGCGCGGTATGCATGAAGCGATCCATATTGAAGTCGAATAACCAGAAGGATAATGCTTTCAAACAACCCAGGAGACACCCATGTCGCGTTATCCCATGCCCGAGATCAACAGCCTGCCTGCAGACATTCAAGCCAAAATTCTGGAAGTGCAAGAGAAGTCGGGCTTCGTCCCGAACGTTTTTCTGGCCTTTGCCCGCCGACCCGCCGAGTGGCGCGCCTTCTTCGCCTACCACGACGCCCTGATGCTGCGCGAGGGCTCTAACCTGACCAAAGGTGACCGCGAGATGATCGTCACTACCACCAGCGCAGCCAATCACTGCCTGTATTGCGTGGTGGCGCACGGTGCGATTTTGCGCATTTACGAAAAGAAACCTTTGGTGGCCGACCAGGTAGCCACCAACTTCCGCAAGGCCGACATCACGCCACGCCAGCGCGCCATGCTGGACTTTGCGATGAAGGTCTGCCTGCACTCCGACGAGATTGAAGACGCCGACTTCACCGCCCTGCACGCCCACGGCTTTGACGACGAAGACATCTGGGATATTGGCGCCATTACCGCGTTCTTTGGCCTGTCCAACCGCATGGCCAATATGTCGGGCATGCTGCCCAATCCTGAGTTTTATCTGATGGGGCGAGTGCCCAAGCAAAAATAGGATGGAGATGCTAAAACCCGGACAACCAACCCCCACGACCCGCCTGTGGCTTGCGCTCGTCTGCGCGCTGTGGCTGGCAGGCTGCACCGCGCCATCGGCCGTTTTGGCTCCTGTTTCCGGGCTGCAATACGCCATGCCTTTGCAGCCAGAAGGCGCAAGTCAACTGGGCGAGAAGGCTGGTTGGGCCACCCGCACTTTTGCCGTGGCCGCAGCCAATCCCCTGGCCGCCGATGCCGGGCAACAGGTTCTATTGGCGGGCGGCAGTGCGGTAGACGCGGCCATTGCAGTGCAGATGGTGCTGGCCTTGGTGGAGCCGCAGTCCAGCGGCATCGGCGGTGGCGCTTTCTTGCTGCACTTTGATGGTAAAAATACCCAAGCCTTTGACGGCCGAGAAACGGCACCCTCCAACGCCACACCATCGCTGTTTCTGGAGCCAGACGGTAAGCCGATGAAATTTGTCAATGCCGTGGTCGGCGGACGGGCCGTCGGGGTGCCGGGCACGGTGGCCATGCTCGCTCTAGCACACCGACAGCACGGGCGGCTGCCCTGGGCGCAACTGTTTGCACCGGCCATCGCCCTGGCGACCCAGGGTTTCCAGATCAGCCCACGCATGGCCACACTGCTGGCCAGTGAAACCCGCCTGCGGGAAGACCCGATTGCGGCAGCCTATTTCTACGACTCGCAAGGCCAGCCTTGGCCGAAGGGCCATTTGCTGCGCAACCCGGAGTTGGCCGCCGTCCTGCAGCGCATCGCTCTCGAAGGAGCGAACGCACTGATGACTGGTGATGTGGCCCGCGCCGTAGCCGCCAAAGTGCAGCAGCACCCCAGCAACCCCGGCACGCTGTCGGTGCAAGACATGGCTGCCTACGGGCCGGTGGTGCGAGAGCCGCTGTGTTTTGACTACAGCGTATCCACCACGACCCAGGACTACCGTATTTGCGGCATGCCACCACCCAGCTCGGGGACCTTGGCCATCGGCCAGATTCTGGGCCTGCTGCAAAACACGCCCGCCAGCAACCTGACACTGAAGAACGGTCTGCCCTCTGCCGAATGGCTGCACCTGTACACCGAGGCCTCCCGCCTGGCCTTTGCCGATCGCGCCCAGTTTGTGGCCGACCCGGCATTTGTGCAGGCCCCCGGCGGCGACTGGCAAAGCCTCCTGGCCCCTGGTTACCTGGCCACCCGCGCACGCGCGATCGATGCCAGCCCCACCGGCCAAAGCATGAAAAGTGCACAACCCGGCAACCCGGGTGCGCTGGCCATCAGTTACTCGCCCATGCTGGAGCAAACGGAGTACGGCACCTCGCACATCTCGGTGGTGGATGCCTACGGCAACGCACTGGCCATGACCACCACCATCGAAGACGGCTGGGGTGCGCGGCAAATGGTCAACCGCGGCGTGGGCCTGACGGGCGGCTTTTTGCTGAACAACGAGTTGACCGACTTCAGCTTCCAGCCCACGGATGCCAGCGGCAAGTTGGTCGCCAACCGGGTGGAGCCCGGCAAGCGGCCCCGCTCCTCCATGGCACCGATTCTGGTATTCGACAAGGCCAACGGGAAATTGCTTCTGAGCGGTGGCAGCCCCGGCGGCGCGTTCATCATCCACTTCACGGCCAAGATGCTGTATGGGGTGCTGCACTGGGGCCTGAACGCCCAGGAGGCCATCAATCTGCCCAACTTCGGATCGCTCAACGGCCCAACCCTGTTGGAAGAAAAACGGTTTGGCGCGGCTACCGTGGAAGCGCTCAGGGCAAGGGGTCACGAAGTAATTGAAATCCCCATGCCCAGTGGCCTGCAGGCGATTGCGCGCACACCGGACGGATTCTTTGGCGGAGCCGACCCGCGGCGCGAAGGCCTTGTTCTTGGCGACTGAACCACGCAGGGCTTCCTGAGCGTTGTTTCTACAATCACTCCATGGCCATCCCCCAAACGTTTATCCAGGAACTCATTGCCCGCGCAGACGTGGTCGAGATCGTGGGCCGCTATGTGCAGCTCAAAAAAGGCGGCGCCAACTTCATGGGCCTGTGCCCGTTCCACGGGGAAAAGTCGCCTTCGTTCACCGTCAGCCCGACCAAACAGTTCTACCATTGCTTTGGCTGTGGCAAAAACGGCAATGCCATCAGCTTTTTGATGGACCACGCCGGCATGACCTTCGTGGAAGCCGTGAAAGACCTGGCCCAGCAGTACGGCATGCAAGTGCCCGAAGATGACGCGTCACCCCAAGACCGTGCCCGCGCCCTGGAGCAGCGTGAAAAACAGCACACACTGACCAGCGTGCTGGAAAAAGCCAACGACGCGTTTCGCCACCACCTGAAAGCGTCCCCGCGCGCCATTGAGTATTTCAAAGGACGGGGACTTTCTGGCGAAGTGGCCAAACAATTTGGCTTGGGCTATGCCCCCGAGGGCTGGCGCAATCTGGCCAGCGTTTTCCCCCACTACGATGACCCACTGCTAGTGGAAAGTGGCTTGGTCATTTCCAATGCCGACGAAGACGGGGGCGAAGAAAAACGCTATGACCGCTTCCGCGACCGGGTGATGTTTCCGATTCGCAACATCAAGGGTGAATGCATCGGCTTTGGTGGGCGGGTGCTGGGCGACGACAAGCCCAAGTACCTCAATTCGCCAGAGACCCCCGTTTTCAGCAAGGGGCGCGAGTTGTATGGCCTGTTTGAGGCCCGCAACGCGCTGCGCGAGCATGGCTACGCACTGGTGACCGAAGGGTATATGGACGTGGTGGCCCTGGCGCAGCTGGGATTTCCCAACGCTGTAGCCACCCTGGGCACGGCTTGCACCAACGAGCACGTACAAAAGCTGTTTCGCTTCACCGACTCCGTGGTCTTCAGCTTTGATGGCGACAACGCCGGGCGGCGCGCCGCCCATAAGGCTCTGGACGGGGCACTGCCTTTTGCCACCGACGTGCGCAGCATCAAGTTCCTGTTTTTGCCGCAGGAGCACGACCCCGACAGCTTTATTCGTGCCAATGGCAAGGAGGCATTCGCCCGCTACGTATCCGAGGCGACCCCCTTAAGCCGGTTCTTGATTGAATCCGCCCGTGAAGGCTGCGACCTGCACACAGCGGAGGGGCGCGCCCATTTGGCCAGCAATGCAAAGCCCATGTGGATGCAGTTGCCCGAAGGGGCCCTGAAGATGCAGCTACTGAGCGAGATTGCCGACTTGGTGCAACTCAACAACCGGGAACTTAACGCGCTGTGGATACCCCCAACAGCCCAGGCAAAGTTCAGCAAAGACGGCACTTGGCGCAAAGGCAAAGAGGGCGAAGGCGCGGCGTTCGCCGGCCGTTTTGGCCAGCGCGGCAACAGCGCATACCCCGGCAAGGAGTCGCGCTACACACCGGGATCTCGCGCACTGCCGGCCAGCCGCGCCGACCACGCCACCCGTATTTTGTTGGCCCACACAGCCCTTTGGGAATCACTCAGCAACGAAGACCACACCATGCTGTGCGAGCTACCGGCGCTCCACGGCGCCCTGTTTGCCTGGCTGGAGGGCCAATTGCACGAGCACGGCCCACTCCCTTGGGAGTCTCTGCGTGAGGAGTTGCGCGGGCATGAATCAGAAGATATGGTGCTGCGACTGATGACCGAGACCGCAACACCCATAGAGCCAGCCGAAGAGTCCAGTGCCGAGCTGCGCGATTTGCTGAATCGCATGCTGGTAGAACGCATCAAGGTGCAGCAAAACGAGGCCATCGAAGCCTCCAAAGAGGACCCCACAGCGCTGTCGCGGTACCGCGAGCTGGAGGTACGCCGTTTACGGCTTGCGCACGCCCTGATTCAGACACCTTAGTCGAAAAAAGGTATAATCCAAGGCTGTTTCGGCAAGAGCGACAGCAGCACCTCCGGGCCAGGCCAATCGTTGACACAAGTTCACAAACGGCCGCCTTACCGCAAGGACTGCATCCCAAATGTTCGCCCTCCCATCTTGCCCTTGGGGAATTTGATTCCCGACTCCGCCAACTACACCTGTCGAGTCTTCGACGTAGGAGGCATTTGCTCTGTTCACCCGTATTTTTTTGATGTCCTGAGGTTATCTATGCCCGCACAAGAATCTGCCAAGCCTGTTCAGCCCTGCGTCGATGTCCGATAAGAAAGCCACTACCGTGCCAGCAACCAAGCCCCCCGTCGTTAAATCAAAAGCCGTTCTCTTGAAAGAAGCTGCTGACGCTTTGCTCAACGCTGGAGCGACCGTTAAGAAAAGGCCAGGACGTCCACCCAAGGCAGCCACAGCGGATGCAGACGATGCACAGGCTCCCGTGACTGCCTCGACTGCGACGGGCGCCAAGCGTGGCCGTAAACCAAAAGCGGCGGCCGATACTGGCGGTGGCGACGACATGGATATGTCGGACATTGAGGCCGACTTGGTTGGCGAACCAGAAGTCGTGACCACCGTTACCGGCGAAAAGGTCAAACCACTGCGCATGAAGATCAGCAAGGCCAAAGAGCGCGCCTTGATGAAGGAGTTTGGCCTGGACGAAACCGTCCTGTCTGAAGAGGACATGGCCAAGCGCCGCCTGCGCCTGAAAGCCCTGATCAAGCTGGGCAAGACCCGTGGCTACCTTACCCATGGCGAAATTTCTGATCACCTGCCCGACAAGCTGGTCGACGCAGAAACGCTGGAAGTTGTGATCTCCATGTTGAACGACATGGGTGTTGCGGTTTATGAGCAGACACCTGACGCCGAAACCTTGCTGCTGAACAACAACAGCGCTACTGCGGCGACCGAGGAAGAAGCCGAAGAAGAAGCCGAAGCCGCTCTGTCTACCGTAGACAGCGAGTTTGGCCGTACCACCGACCCCGTGCGCATGTACATGCGCGAAATGGGTACGGTCGAGTTGCTAACCCGCGAAGGCGAGATTGAGATTGCCAAGCGCATCGAAGGCGGCTTGATGAACATGATGGAGGCGATCTCGGCCTCCCCAGCCACCATCGCCGAAATCCTGCGCCTAGGTGAAGACATCCGCGAAGGCAAAGTGGTCATCACCACCATCGTGGACGGCTTCTCCAACCCCAACGAAGCCGACGATTACGTGGCCGAGGAAGACTTTGACGAGTTTGATGCCGCGGACGACGACGATGGCAAGGGCGGCTCCAAAGCGCTGACCAAAAAACTCGAAGAACTCAAGCGCGAGGCGCTGAGCCGCTTCGACAAAATGCGCGAGCTCTTTGAAAGAATCCACAAGATTTATGACAAGGAAGGCTACGGAACGCCTGCCTACAACAAAGCACAGAAAGCCTTGTCGGAGGAGTTGATGTCCATCCGCTTCACCGCCAAGGCGATCGAGAAGCTGTGCGACATGGTGCGTGGTCAGGTGGACGACATCCGCAAGAAAGAACGCGAACTGCGCCGCATCATTGTGGACAAGTGCGGCTACTCGCAAGAGAACTTCATTGCCGACTTCAGCGGCCGCGACAAGATGGGCAACAAGGTTGCCAGCCAGTTGTTGAACCTGAAATGGATCGAGAAGCAAGCGGCCGCCGGCAAACCCTGGAGCGCGGTCATGGCGCGCAACATCCCGCCCGTGCAGGACATCCAGCAAAAGCTGACCGACCTGCAAAGCAAGGTTGTGGTTCCTCTGGACCAGCTCAAAGACATCAACAAGCGCATGAACGAGGGTGAGTCCTCAAGCCGCGCGGCCAAGAAAGAGATGATCGAGGCCAACTTGCGTCTGGTGATCTCGATTGCCAAGAAATACACCAACCGTGGCCTGCAGTTCCTGGACTTGATCCAGGAAGGCAACATCGGCCTGATGAAGGCGGTCGACAAGTTCGAGTACCGCCGCGGCTACAAGTTCTCAACCTATGCCACCTGGTGGATTCGCCAAGCCATCACCCGCTCCATTGCGGACCAGGCGCGCACGATCCGTATTCCGGTGCACATGATCGAGACCATCAACAAGATGAACCGCATCAGCCGCCAGCACCTGCAGGAGTTCGGTTTCGAGCCCGACGCTTCCGTGTTGGCCGAACGCATGGAGATTCCGGAAGACAAGATCCGCAAGATCATGAAGATCGCCAAGGAGCCGATCTCTATGGAAACACCAATCGGTGACGATGACGACAGCCACTTGGGAGACTTCATCGAGGACGGCGCCAACACCGCGCCCATGGAAGCTGCGATGCAGGCTGGCCTGCGCGATGTGGTGAAAGACATTCTGGACAGCCTGACGCCGCGCGAAGCCAAGGTGCTACGCATGCGTTTTGGTATCGAGATGACCAGCGACCACACGCTAGAAGAGGTGGGCAAGCAGTTTGACGTGACCCGTGAACGCATTCGCCAGATCGAAGCCAAGGCGCTGCGCAAACTCAAGCACCCCAGCCGATCGGACAAGCTACGCAGTTTCACCGACACACTGTAATTTTTGATCAAATAGCGCCTTAGCCCACGTCCTGCGTGCGCAAGGCGCTATTTTTTTGATAGCAAATCTCCAGTAAAATTTTCCATGTCATCTCTACACAAGTACACATTGGCAGGGGTCATGGGATGGCCCGTGGACCACTCCCGGTCTCCGACTATTCACAAGCACTGGATCATGCACCATGGACTGCGAGGTGCCTATGTACTGCTGCCCGTGCATCCGACCAAGTTGGAACAGGCGCTACGCGCACTGCCAATTCTCGGGTTCAGCGGGTGCAACCTCACCATTCCCCACAAAGTCACGGCGATGTCTGTAGTCGACCAAATCGACCCGCTTGCCCAACGTATCGGCGCCGTGAACACCATTGTGGTCGAGGCCGACGGCTCACTTACTGGTCGCAATACCGATGGTTTTGGCTACATCCAAAGTCTGCTCGACGTGCAGCCCCTGTGGCGAGCAGATGCCGGCCCCATCACGGTGGTGGGTGCCGGTGGCGCGGCGCGGGCAATTATTGTGAGCCTGATTGAACGTGGCGCGAACGACATTCGCCTGACCAACCGCAGCGGGTCCAAGGCGCACGACATGGCACAGGAATTTGGCGCGCCGGTGCAGGCTATTGCGTGGGAAGATCGGCACGACGCGTTAGCCGGCATTGCTCTGCTGGTCAATACCACCAACCAGGGCATGCATGGCCAGCCAGCCCTGGACCTCAACTTGCACCACCTACCCTTGCCGGCATTGGTCTCAGACGTGGTTTATGTGCCACTGGAAACACCGCTGCTAGCGGCAGCCAAGGCAAGAGGCAACCCAACAGTAGGCGGCCTTGGCATGCTGCTCAACCAAGCCCGGCCCGCGTTTGAGGCCTGGTTCGGCGTCTTCCCGGACATTACGCCCGAATTGCTGGCAAAGGTGCGCGCAACGCTATAAACGCGTGTACTAGCGACCGGTTTTGATCGCACGCTCCTGCACAAAGCCGAACGCGAAACGCAGAGCCTCTTCCATCGACAGCTCGATGGCATTGCGCTCTTGCTCAGTCAGGTAAAACATCATGTCCACGTCATGACGGACATAACGAGCAGGCAGTCTATTCAATGCCACGCAGGCCACGTCGCCCAGCATGTCCATCGTGAAATCAGGATACTCTTCGGACTTGCGGGCCACGTCTTCGAAGACGAGACGCTCAAAGTAGTTATGAACTTGATCGAAATTAAAAACCATAATTTTCTCCAATGCGCCACGCAAATGGGCTGGGTCTATCGTAACCCAAGCCACACACCCTTATTCCACCCAAGGCGTGGAGCTAAAAAGGAGCCAGCGAAGACTAGGCGTGCATCGTAGGCCGGATAGCATTTGTGCGACAAACTGGCCTTTTACTCCGCTAAAACAGCTATGAAACTTGTAGCAAGCGAAAAACTGCGATATAGTTTCGGTTCGTCAACAGACTGCATGGTGCGCTGTTTACAACCCGACGCGCAGCTTGCCGGTCCGGTAACAATAGTAATGAGGAGAGGTAATAGATGAGCTTGAAAGAATCGGTCGCCATTGGTCAGTTGCTAGGTCTATTGGAATCGCGCTATGCCATGCGTGTGTTGTGGGCATTGCGTGATGGCCGCGGGCAGACATTTCGGCTACTTCAAGACAGCGTGGGCGGCATCACGCCAAATACCCTCAACACGCGTATCAAAGAGTTGCGCGAAGCGGGGCTGCTGACCCATGGAAACGAAGGCTACGCAGTAACATCAATGGGTGGCGACTTACTGAAACGTCTCGGCGATATGCAGGCGTTCGCAGGAAAATGGGTGAGTGTTCAAGCCAAGAAAATCAAATAAGTCGCGTGCAACGGCCTCATGGGCCACAGCACAGAAGAAGACAGCACGGCCTGTCTTTTTTTATGTGCGGCATAATTTAGGGTTAACTGGTTTTGCGCCATTTTGAGTCGCATTACCAGCAACTTTTTCTAGCATTAGGATTGCAAATGAACACAACAACTACCGGGTTGCAGTACGAAGACACCCTGGAAGGCACTGGCGCGGTGGCCACAAAGGGCAATAGCGTCACCGTCCATTACACGGGTTGGATTTACAACAACGACACCCAAGGTGCCAAATTCGACTCCAGCAAAGATCGCAACGATCCGTTTGTGTTCTCCTTGGGCGCAGGCATGGTCATTCGCGGTTGGGATGAGGGCGTTGCAGGCATGAAGGTAGGTGGCTGCCGCACCCTGATTATTCCAGCGGCATTGGGATACGGCACGCGCGGTGCCGGCGGAGTCATTCCGCCCAATGCAACTTTGAAGTTCGACGTGGAGTTGCTAGGTACTTCTGACTAGTTTGCGCAACCCTTGGACTGACTCGCGCAGGAAAACCTGTGCGAGTGCTTGAATTGCTGGGGCTAGCCCTAATCTCACGTCAGTAGCAATTGAAATTTGATGTACTCGCATGTCTGACAACCAAAACACACCTAACCAACCCACCGCTGCCGCCAACTTTCAGAGCACTGAAGACATGGTCGCAGCACAATCCCCGCAAGAGGAAAGCGCATTGGCCCTTGCGCAAGCAGAACTCGCCACCTTGCAGGCAAAAAGCAGCGAATTGGCCGACCAGTATTTGAGGGCCAAGGCGGAGGCCGACAACGCACGGCGGCGAGCAGATGATGAAATATCGAAAGCCCGAAAATTTGCGGTCGAGAGTTTTGCCGAAAGCCTTCTTCCTGTGGCCGACAGCCTGGAAGCCGGTTTGATCATCAAAGACGCAACAGCAGACCAAATTCGCGAGGGCGCACAAGCCACTTTGCGCCAACTTATTGCGGCGCTGGAACGCAACAAGGTCATTGGCATCAATCCAGCGGCTGGCACCAAATTCGACCCGCATCAGCATCAAGCGATCAGCGTGGTGCCCTCCGAACTGGATGCCAATACCGTCGTGAGTGTGCTGCAAAAAGGCTATTCCATATCTGACCGCGTCCTTCGCCCCGCGCTGGTGACGGTTTCGGCACCCAAGTAGCCGTCACTTAGGGCTTGCATTCGGTAATTGTCAGGTTTTGGCCCAGCTGCGAAAAGGCCACTTGAAATCGAATGCGCAGCCCACAGCTTATCCACATCTAAATTTTTGAAAATCAGGAGTAAATCATGGGAAGAATCATCGGCATTGACCTCGGCACTACCAACAGCTGCGTGGCCATCATGGAAGGCAACACGCCCAAGGTTATCGAAAACGCTGAAGGCGCACGCACGACACCCTCCATCATTGCTTACCAGGAAGACGGTGAGGTATTGGTCGGAGCTTCTGCCAAGCGCCAGTCGGTGACCAACCCAAGAAATACTCTCTACGCGGTGAAGCGCCTAATCGGTCGTAAGTTCTCTGAGAAAGAAGTCCAAAAAGACATCGATCTCATGCCTTACAAAATTGCGGCAGCCGACAACGGTGATGCATGGGTCGAGGTTCGCGGCAATCGCATGGCCCCGCAGCAGGTGAGCGCCGACATTCTTCGCAAGATGAAGAAGACGGCGGAAGACTATCTGGGTGAAGAAGTGACAGACGCCGTGATCACGGTGCCCGCCTACTTCAACGATGCACAACGTCAAGCAACCAAAGATGCGGGACGCATTGCAGGCTTGGATGTCAAGCGCATCATCAACGAGCCAACTGCAGCTGCGCTGGCATTCGGTTTAGACAAAAACGAAAAAGGCGATCGTAAGATTGCAGTGTACGACTTGGGTGGCGGCACGTTTGACGTGTCCATCATCGAAATCGCCGATGTCGATGGCGAGAAGCAATTCGAAGTGCTCTCTACCAACGGCGACACCTTCCTGGGTGGCGAAGACTTTGACCAACGTGTCATCGACTTCATCATCTCCGAGTTCAAGAAAGAGCAAGGCGTGGATCTGGGCAAAGACGTGTTGGCATTGCAGCGTTTGAAAGAAGCCGCTGAGAAAGCCAAAATCGAACTCTCCAGCAGCACGCAAACTGACATCAACCTGCCTTACGTGACCGCCGATGCCTCGGGTCCAAAACACCTGAACATCAAGCTCACACGTGCCAAATTGGAATCTTTGGTGGAAGAGTTGATCGAGCGCACCATTGCGCCTTGCCGCACAGCGATCAAGGATGCGGGTGTGAATGTTGCTGACATCCACGACGTGATTTTGGTTGGTGGAATGACCCGCATGCCCAAGGTGCAGGAAAAGGTCAAAGAGCTGTTTGGCAAAGAGCCGCGCAAAGACGTGAACCCCGACGAAGCAGTGGCCGTTGGCGCTGCGATTCAAGGTCAGGTTTTGTCTGGCGACCGCAAAGACGTGTTGTTGCTGGATGTGACGCCACTGTCGCTGGGTATTGAAACCTTGGGTGGTGTCATGACCAAAATGATCACCAAAAATACGACGATTCCGACCAAGTTTGCGCAAACTTTCTCGACCGCTGATGACAACCAACCTGCGGTCACCATCAAGGTATTCCAGGGTGAGCGTGAGATTGCTGCTGTCAACAAGATGCTGGGCGAATTTAATCTCGAAGGCATTCCACCCGCAGCGCGTGGCACGCCACAGATCGAAGTGTCGTTTGATATCGATGCCAACGGAATTTTGCATGTGGGCGCCAAAGACAAAGGCACCGGTAAAGAGAACAAAATTACCATCAAGGCCAACTCGGGCTTGACGGAAGCCGAAATTCAGCAAATGGTGAAGGACGCAGAGCTGAACGCGGCCGATGACAAGAAGAAACTGGAACTCGTCAAAGCCAAGAATGAAGCGGATGCCAACGTGCACAGCGTCAAAAAGAGCCTGACCGAGTACGGCGACAAGTTGGATGCTGGTGAAAAGGAAAAAATCCAAGAGGCCATCAAACTTCTTGAGGAAGCTATCAAGAGCGACGACAAGGCCAGCATTGAAGAGAAAAACACCGCGCTAATGACCGCCAGCCAGAAGCTGGGCGAAAAAATGTACGCCGACATGCAAGCCAAAGAGGCCGCGGCGTCCGCAGGTAGCGACGCTGGTGCGGCTGAAGCTCCAGGCGGCCCCGCGAAAGCCGACGACGACAACATTGTTGACGCCGAAGTTAAGGAAGTAAAAAAAGGGTAAGCGTTCGCGCTGACCGCTTTTTGTTCACGCGCCGCGTTGAGGTAATTCAACGCGGCGTTTGTTTTGAAACCAGGCACTGAAACACCATGGCTAAAAGAGACTACTACGAAGTCTTGGGCGTTCCCAAAAACGCCTCGGACGAAGAAATCAAGAAGGCATATCGCAAACATGCGATGAAGCACCACCCCGACCGCAATCAGGGCGATGCATCCAAGGTGGCCGAGGAGAAATTCAAGGAATCCAAGGAAGCCTACGAAATGCTGTCAGACCCGCAAAAGCGCGCGGCCTATGACCAGCACGGCCACGCGGGCGTGGACCCTAATATGCGCGGTGCCGGTGGCGAAGGCTATGGCGGCTTCGCTGAAGCCTTTGGTGATATTTTTGGTGACATGTTTGGCCAACAACGTGGCCGCCCGGGCGGCGGCCGTCAGGTGTTTCGTGGCGGGGATTTGAGCTACGCCATGGAGATCACGCTGGAGGAAGCCGCGCGTGGCAAGGACGCACAGATACGGATTCCTAGCTGGGACGCATGCGAGGTGTGCAAGGGCAGCGGCGCCAAACCTGGAACTCAGGTAAAGACCTGCGGCACGTGCGCCGGTGCTGGCTCGGTGCAAATGCGCCAGGGCTTTTTCAGTGTGCAGCAAACCTGTCCAACGTGCCGCGGTGGCGGAAAGGTCATTCCAGAGCCCTGCATTGCATGCCAAGGTCAAGGGAAGCTGAAGAAGCAAAAAACACTGGAAGTCAAAATCCCTGCAGGCATTGATGGTGGCATGCGTATTCGCAGTGCCGGCAATGGTGAGCCGGGAACCAATGGTGGGCCAGCCGGCGATCTGTACATTGAACTCCGACTCAAGAAACACGATATTTTTGAGCGCGATGGCGACGATCTGCATTGCTCGGTTCCTATCAGCATGGTGACTGCCGCTTTGGGCGGGGAAATCGATGTTCCCACCCTCGCTGGAAAAGCGGCGATCGACATCCCGGAAGGCACCCAAACCGGCAAGCAATTCCGGCTGCGTGGCAAGGGCATCAAGGGCGTCCGCGCCAGTTACCCTGGTGATCTGTACTGCCATATTTCGGTGGAAACCCCGGTCAAACTTAGCGAGCATCAACGACGTTTGCTGCGTGACCTCGATGAGTCCTTTCGCAAGGGCGGGAGCAAGCATTCGCCCAGCGGCGACAGTTGGACTGACAAGTTAAAAAACCTTTTCAGTTGATTGAAATCAGCATCCGTAGATAGCGCAACGCCAAACCAAGCCGCCCGATCTATAGACGATCCGGCGGCTTTTTTTCCATTCTGGACAAGGGTCGTGACATCCTAAATCAAAGAATGGGGATCAACATCACGGTTCTCTGCGCCGCGGCACAGCGCCACACAGCCCTGTTGATGGTCCGAAAAAAGGCACAATGGCGCGATGTCCCGTACCCCATTTCTTACCGCTGCCTTCTATAAATTTGTTGAACTGCCCGACTATGAAGAGCGCAAGGGGCCTTTACTCGCCGTATGTGAACAGCACCAGGTCAAAGGCCTGATCCTGCTGGCTCGAGAAGGTATTAACAGCACCATTGCCGGCGCACCGGCCGATGTGCATGCCGTGCTGACCTACCTGCGCCGAGACCCCTTGTTGGCCGACCTAGAGCACAAAGAGTCGTATGCTGACAAGCCGCCTTTTAACCGCATGAAGGTACGACTTAAGCAGGAAATCGTCACCATGGGCGTGCCTGGCATCAGCCCAACCCGAATGGCGGGAACCTACGTCAAACCCGCGGACTGGAATGCCTTGATTACAGACCCCGACGTAGTACTGATCGACACCCGCAACGATTACGAGGTGGAAATCGGCACCTTCAACGGTGCCATCAACCCCCACATCAAGACCTTCGCAGAACTTCCGGCCTGGACGGAGCACGCAGCCCAACTCCAGGCGCGCACCGGTAGAAAGCCCAAGATTGCCATGTATTGCACCGGCGGTATCCGCTGCGAAAAGTCCACGGCCTTTATGCGGGCACAGGGTTTTGATGACGTTTACCACCTGCAAGGCGGCATCCTGAAGTACCTGGAAACCATTGCCCCTGAGCAAAGCCAATGGCAGGGGGAGTGTTTTGTGTTCGATGAACGGGTGTCGGTGGGTCATGGCTTGGTACCCGGCCCACACAACCTGTGTCGCGCCTGCCGCCAGCCACTGGAAGACGGTGCCCAAAGCTCGCCGCTGTTTGAAGCCGGTGTGAGCTGCCCGCGATGCCATGACGCCACAAGCGTTATCCAAAAAAACAGTGCCCGCGAACGCCAGCGCCAATGGGAATTGGCCAAGTCCCGCCAGCAAACGCATATTGGCGCACAGTTGACCAAACCACAGCGCAACGATCCCACGCCGTGATATCCGCGCCCTGCCCCGTTTTATATTCCTTCCGACGCTGCCCTTACGCCATCCGCTCCCGCCTGGCCATCGCCGCCAGCGGGCTCGTGTGTGAGTTACGCGAAGTGGTGCTGGCCCACAAGCCGGCCGCCCTGCTCCTGGCATCCGCCAAGGGCACGGTGCCCGTACTGGTGACGGGGGATGGGACGGTGATCGATCAAAGCCTGGACATCATGCTCTGGGCACTGCAGCAGAGCGATCCGTTGCAATGGCTACCCAACGACGGTGCCGCCAAAGCCAGCAGCCTGCATTGGATTTCTGAGTGCGATGGCCCCTTCAAGCACCAGCTGGACCGCTACAAATACCCGCACCGCTACGAACTGCCTGACGGGCTGGCGTACCGCGCACAAGGTGCTGCTTACCTAACCCGTTTGAACCAGAACATCACCGTACAGGGCTACCTGGCAGGTCCGCAGGCCGGGCTTGCAGACATGGCGATTGCGCCTTTTATCCGCCAATTTGCCCACGTTGATCCTCTCTGGTTCGGCGAGCAGGACTGGTCCGCCTTGCACGGCTGGCTCACCGCCTTTGAAACGTCCGCGTTATTGGAACGGGTGATGGAGAAATTTCCTGCCTGGGTGCCGGGGCAAGCCAATGTGCTGTTCCCGGCCACTGCCGCAGAAGCGAAAGAGAACCGACCCTAAACCAACAGCCGGCTGCGGGCAGCCGAATATTCACGTTTGAGCTGCGCCACAAAGTCGGCCGTGCTCTGGATCGTGCTAACCGCGCCAATACCCTGCCCACAGCCCCAAATTTCTTTCCAGGCCTTGGCAGAACTGCCGCCAAAGTTCATTTGGCTCGGATCACTCTCGGGCAGGTTCTGCGGGTCCAGGCCGGCAGCCCGGATGCTGGGAGCCAGATAATTGCCGTGCACCCCGGTGAACAGGTTGCTATAGATGATTTCATCGGAATTATTGTCCACGATCGCCTGCTTGTAGGCGTCGGCCGCACGGGCCTCTTCGGTGGCGATAAAGGCGGAGCCGATGTAGGCAAAGTCAGCCCCCATCGCTTGGGCAGCCAAAACCGCGTCGCCCGTCGCAATTGAGCCACTCAGGGCCACAGGGCCGTCAAACCACTGGCGAATTTCCTGAATCAAAGCAAACGGGCTCTTGACCCCCGCGTGACCACCGGCCCCGGCAGCCACGGCAATCAGGCCATCGGCACCCTTCTCAATCGCTTTGCGTGCATGCTTGTTGTTGATGACGTCGTGCAGCACCACGCCGCCGTAGCTGTGGGCAGCGGCATTGATATCTTCGCGTGCACCCAAGCTGGTGATGATGATGGGCACCTTGTATTTCACGCACATCGCCATGTCGTGCTCCAGACGGTCATTGCTCTTGTGCACTATCTGGTTAATGGCAAACGGTGCTGCGGGCTTGTCCGGGTTGGCCTTGTTGTGGGCTGCCAGCGCGTCGGTGATTTCGATCAACCATTCTTCCAGTTGTTCTGCCGGGCGGGCGTTGAGCGCCGGCATCGAACCCACCACGCCCGCAATGCACTGGGCAATTACCAGTTTGGGCGTGCTGATGATAAACAAGGGCGAACCAATCACAGGGAATGGCAGGCGATCAAGCGGCGCTGGGAGCTTGGACATGGGGTCTCCTCGCATCAGAAATTTATAAGAAAAAGGGCTGTAGCCCCCGCGCATACTGCGCAGGCAGCTACTCTTTTGATAGCAAAAAGGTAACGGCAGCCTAGAAGGACTCTAGCGCCAGTGCGGTAACGCAGTCAGCGCCCTCGACAATGCTGTCGCGCATGCCCGGGATCTTGCTCAACAAATGGTCGGCATAGAAACGCGCTGTGGTGATCTTGGCTTGCATGAAAGCCACATCGGTACCTGCCGCCACTGCGTCTTGCGCCACCAGCATGGCACGGCCTAACTGCCAGCCGGCCATCAGGTTGCCTGCCAGCATGAGGTAGGGCACGCTACCGGCAAACACTGCATTGGGACTGGCTTTGGTGTTGCCGGCCACAAAATTCACCACATCGACAAAGGCTTCGCGGGCCACCTTGAGGCGCTTGGCCATGACCAACGCGTGGGCGGTGCCCGACTTGACCAACTCGGCCTCGGTCGTCTCGATCTGGCCGGCAATGCCTTTGGCGGTCTGTCCACCATCACGAGCGGTCTTGCGCCCCACCAAATCATTGGCCTGAATGGCTGTGGTGCCTTCGTAAATCGTCAAAATCTTGGCATCGCGGTAGTACTGGGCCACACCGGTCTCTTCGATGAAACCCATGCCACCGTGCACCTGCACCGCCATCGAGGTGACTTCCAGACTCATCTCAGTGCTGTAGCCCTTGATCAGCGGCACCATGAACTCGTAAAAAGCCTGATTCGGCTTGCGCACTTCGGCATCGGGGTGGTGATGTGCCGCGTCATAGGCGGATGCGGCCACGCTGGCCAGTGCGCGGCAACCTTCGGTGTAGGCACGCATGGTCATCAGCATGCGGCGCACATCGGGGTGGTGAATGATGGGCGCGCTGGCGGCAATGGAGCCGTCCACGGGGCGGCTCTGCACCCGGTCCTTGGCGAACCCGACCGCCTGTTGGTAGGCGCGTTCAGCAATCGCAATACCCTGCACTCCCACACCATAGCGGGCGGCATTCATCATGATAAACATGTACTCCAAGCCCCGGTTTTCCTGGCCCACCAGATACCCGACGGCGCCACCATGGTCGCCAAACTGCAACACCGCAGTCGGGCTGGCCTTGATACCCATCTTGTGCTCGATGCTGACGCAGTGCACATCATTGCGCGCGCCCAGGGAGCCGTCGCCGTTGACCATGAATTTGGGCACCACGAACAGACTGATGCCCTTGACGCCTTCGGGTGCACCCTGCACGCGGGCCAGCACCAGATGTACGATGTTTTCCGCCATGTCATGTTCACCCCAAGTGATATAGATCTTGGTGCCAAACACTTTGAACGTTCCATCTGGCTGGGGCTCTGCGCGGGTGCGCACCATGGCCAAGTCGCTTCCTGCCTGCGGTTCGGTCAGATTCATGGTGCCAGTCCACTTACCGCTCACCAAGTTTTCCAGATAGGTGGTCTTGAGCTCGTCCGAGCCGGCTGTCAACAATGCTTCGATGGCACCGTCGCTTAGCAAGGGGCACAGTGCAAAGCTCATGTTGGCACTGTTGACCATCTCGCCGCAGACCGAACCAATGGTTTTTGGCAGACCCTGGCCGCCAAAATCCACGGGGTGCTGCAGACCCTGCCAGCCACCGTCGGCGAATTGTTTGAACGCATCCTTGAAACCCGGTGTTGCCGTCACCACGCCGTCTTTCCAGCTGGAAGGGTTTTTGTCACCTTCCCAGTTCAAAGGGGCAAGGACGCCTTCCGTGAACTTTGCCGCTTCTTCCAGCACCGCTTGGGCAGTGTCCAAGCCAGCGTCTTCAAAGCCGGGAAGCTGGGCGATCTGCTCGATATTGGCCAGATGCTGGATGTTGAACAACATATCTTTGACGGGGGCGACGTAGCTCATGGGAATCTCCGGAAGAATTATTTTGGAATAGGGAACAATCAAGTCGGCAGTGCGTTGAACAACCGAAAAAAAAGGGCACCGCAAGCGATGCCCTTTTTCATGTACTCCTTAGAGTGCAGCAACCAGTTCTGGCACTGCGACAAACAGGTCGGCTTCCAGGCCATAGTCGGCCACGCTGAAGATCGGTGCTTCGGGGTCTTTGTTGATCGCCACGATCACCTTGGAATCTTTCATACCAGCCAAGTGCTGAATGGCACCGCTGATACCGACGGCCACATACAACTGGGGTGCCACAATCTTGCCGGTTTGACCCACTTGCCAGTCGTTGGGTGCATAGCCTGCATCCACAGCGGCGCGGGACGCCCCCATGGCCGCACCCAGCTTGTCGGCCAAGGGCGTCATGACCTCCATGAACTTCTCACTGGAGCCCAATGCGCGTCCACCGGACACGATGATCTTGGCGGCCGTCAGCTCGGGGCGGTCGTTCTTGGCGATCTCGGAACCCAGGAAGGTCACGGCAGCGCTGGGCCCAACGGCCACCAGCACTTCCACTGCCGCACTGCCACCCGTGGCGGCTGCAGGGTCAAAGCCGGTGGTGCGCACAGTCAGCACTTTGGTCGCGTCAAGGCTTTGCACCGTGGCAATGGCGCTGCCGGCGTAGATAGGGCGCTCAAACGTGTCAGCATTTACCACTTTGGTGATGTCGGAGATCTGGCCTACATCCAGCATGGCCGCCACGCGCGGTGCCACGTTCTTGCCAGACGCCGTGGCTGGGAACACGATGTGGCTGTAATTGGCCGCAATGGCCAGCACTTGGGCGGTGACATTCTCAGCCAGGCCGTGTGCCAAGCCGGCATCGTCAGCGTGAAAAACTTTGGTGACCCCGGCAATTTGAGCAGCCGCAGCGGCCGCGGCACCCGCATTGGAGCCAGCCACTAGCACATGCACATCACCACCGCATTGCGCGGCGGCCGTCACGGTGTTGAGGGTGGCGCCCTTGATGGATACGTTGTCGTGTTCAGCGATTACGAGGGAAGTCATGCGAGCACCTTTGCTTCGTTTTTGAGTTTGGCAACCAGCGTTGCGACATCGGGAACCTTGATACCAGCGCCGCGCTTGGGCGGCTCTGTTACCTTGAGGGTCTTGATACGGGGTGCCACATCCACACCGAGGTCTTCAGGCTTGAAAACGTCGAGCTGTTTCTTCTTGGCCTTCATGATGTTGGGCAAGGTCACATAGCGTGGCTCATTCAAACGCAAATCAGTTGTGATGATGGCGGGAATCGTCACGGACAGGGTCTCCAAGCCTCCGTCAACTTCACGGGTAACGGACGCTTTACCATCCGCAACCTCGACCTTGTTGGCAAAAGTGGCTTGAGGAAGGTTCGCCAAAGCGGCGAGCATTTGACCGGTTTGATTGCAGTCGTCGTCAATCGCTTGTTTGCCCAAGATCACCAAGCCGGGTTGTTCTTTGTCAATCAGCGCCTTGAGCAATTTGGCCACCGCCAGCGGCTGGAGTTCCTCTGTGGTTTCAACCAGAATGGCACGGTCTGCACCAATGGCCATGGCCGTGCGCAGGGTTTCCTGGCACTGGGTCACACCGCAAGAAACCGCGATCACCTCGGTGACCACACCCTTTTCCTTCAAACGTACCGCCTCTTCAATGGCGATCTCATCAAAGGGGTTCATGCTCATTTTGACGTTGGCGGTATCTACACCGGTGTTGTCCGACTTAACGCGGACCTTCACGTTGTAGTCGACCACACGCTTGACTGCGACCAGGACTTTCATTGCTTCGACTCCAGAGGGTTACAAATTGGGCTATCTACTTGACGTGCACGTCAACTCATCGATTCTATGCCGCTCTGCAGTCCAAGACCAAAATTCGCCCGCAACCACCAGCATTTTCACAAAATAGAACGACCGTGCTTTTTTTTGAATTATAGCGGTTTGATCGTATAGAAATGAAAAAGAGAACAGTAAGTTGAGTGATTCCACTAAATGGAACCGGTAGAGCACACGTTAGCGGTTGTGCACGACCCGCTGCGGGTACGGGATCTCAATGTGGTGTTCTCGCAGCGCCGAAAGGATTGCCATATTGATGGCTGAGCGCAGGTTCAGCTGCCCATTTTCCGGGTCCTTGACCCAATACCCCACCGTGAACTCAAGCCCATCCGCACCGAATGCAGACAGGAAAATCGAAGGTGCAGGGTCGACAAGCACGCGCTCTTGCACGACGGCTGCTGCCAACAGCAGGCGACTGACCAATTCCACATCGGAGTCGTAGGCCACGGAAACCACGGTGCTCTGATACACCCTGGAATCCACTAACGACAGGTTTTCGATGCGATTGGTGATGAGCATCTCATTGGGCACGATGGATTCGCGCCCTGCCAGGGAGCGCACCACGGTGTAGCGCGCATTGATTTGCGTAATAACGCCTTCAAAGTTGTCGACCCGCACGCTATCGCCAATGCGCATGCTGCGCTCGGCCAGGATGACAAATCCGCTGACATAGTTGGCGGCCAGTTTTTGCAAACCAAAGCCTATACCCACGCCCACCGCCCCACCGAGAACCGAGAGAGCGGTCAGGTCGATGCCGACGGCCGATAGCGCCAGAATCAAACCCACAAACATGAGCAAAGCACGGGTGGCGTTGCTCACTGCTTTTCGCAGTGACAACTCACCACCGGTAGCCGAGCGCAGCAAACGCGACTCGATGGCGGCGGAAATCCACAAGGTGATCAAAAGCACCACCCCGGCGGTCAACACACCTTCGATCAAATTGCGAATCGACAGCGTGGCACCCCCGATCTTCCAGGTGATCTGATCCAACTCATTGAGAATGACTGGCAACAAACCACTCACCCACAGCACCACAGCCAACCATGCCAGCCAGGAAATGGTTTGCTCCAATGCCCGCACCCAAGGCGCGTCGGTAAAGGCCACTTGCAACACCTTGACGCCCACCCGAATCAGCACCAATGACACCAGCACCGGTATCGCCACCTTGAATACTGCAACGGCGACATAGTGATCCAGCGCGGCACGGGCCAGGAATCCGAAGCACAAAAGCAAGAGGGGAAACAACACGCCATCCAGCTCATGCTGACCAAACCAGATGGAGCGCACTTGGCGCATGCCCAGGCCGCCGCGCAGCAAAGCCACCAGCCCCCATGCAATCGCCACGCATACCGCCAGCACCAACAACTCCACCAGCACGGTGGGTTCGGTGAAAGCAGCTATCCAGCCACCGAAATCATCAATGGGCTTGGGTGCTGTTTTCAAATATCAGCCAACGCGCGAATGTGCGCCTCCACACTGCGGGCCAGGGCATTGAGGTTGTAGCCGCCTTCGAGGCAAGACACGATGCGACCCTGGGAATGGCGGTGCGCCACTTCCTTGAGCTTTTGGGTGATCCAGGCGTAGTCTTTTTCCACCAACCCCATTTGCCCCATGTCGTCATCACGGTGGGCATCGAAACCGGCGCTGATGAAAATCATCTCCGGCTTGTAGGCATCCAGTCGCGGCAGCCAATGTGCCTCGATCAACTCACGCACTGCCGGCCCTTTGGTATAGGCCGGTACCGGCATGTTGACCAGATTACTGGCGCTGGAGAGCGCCCCGCCCTCCGGGTAAAACGGATGCTGAAAGAAGCTCACCATCAATATGCGCTGATCGCCTTTGACAATGTCCTCGGTACCGTTGCCGTGGTGCACATCAAAATCGACGATCGCAACACGTTTCAGACCGTGGCGTTCCAGCGCATAGCGCGCTGCGATAGCGACATTGTTGAAAAAGCAAAACCCCATTGCCTTGTCGTGGCAGGCATGGTGACCAGGGGGACGCACAGCACAAAAAGCATTTTCCATTTCACCGGCAATGACGGCATCGGTAGCGGCAATTGCCGCGCCCGCAGCGCGCAACGCGGCGTCCCAAGTGTGAATATTGATCGAGGTATCTGGATCGATCTGGGCATGGGTGGGGCCACCCGCATCGATTTCCTCGCGCAGCCCATCGGTTAAACCCCGAAGCGACGCCACATGCATGCGACCGTGGGCCAGTTCAATATCAGTAATCGGGGCCTGCGGTGCCTCACGTCGGTCCAGCGCATCGGCGACGCCACTGGCCAGCAGGTGGTCTTCGATGGCATCAAGACGCTCAGGGCACTCGGGGTGCCCGGGGCCCATTTCGTGTTTACGGCAGTCGGCGTGAAAAAAGTATCCGGTTGTATTCACCTGAGAACTCACGTTTCAAAATTTTCGGTTAACGTCGCGCAATGGATGCACAACACAAGCTTAAATCATTACTTTCCCAGCTTAACACGGTCATTGTTGGCAAAAGCTTACAAATTCAGGACTGTGTCGCTTGTTTGCTGGCTGGCGGACACCTGCTTATTGACGACGTACCCGGGGTTGGCAAAACGACTCTGGCACACGCCCTTGCCCGCACGTTTGGCTTGCAATTCTCTAGGGTTCAATTCACCTCGGACCTCATGCCCAGTGACCTGTCCGGCGTCTCCATCTACGAGCGCGGCAAAGAGGCTTTCATTTTCCATGCCGGGCCCATCTTCGCGCAAGTGCTGCTGGCCGATGAAATCAACCGTGCCAGCCCCAAGACCCAAAGCGCGCTGCTGGAGGCAATGGAAGAAAAGCAAGTCACGATAGAGGGCGAAACCCGCCCTCTGCCCCAACCATTTTTTGTCATCGCAACGCAAAACCCGCTGGACCAGGTGGGCACCTACGCACTGCCCGAATCGCAAATGGACCGGTTCTTAATGCGTATCTCCTTGGGCTACCCGGACCGCGCCGCCGAGCGCGAACTCCTTATGGGCGGCGACCGGCGCAACGTGGTTGAAAAACTGCCCAGTTTGCTGTCGTTGCCGGAACTGCAGCTGCTGCAGCAGTCGGTGCTGGACATCCACACGGCGGGCCCCTTGCTGGACTACGTGCAGGACCTGATTGCGGCCACCCGCTCCGGCCAGTGGTTCTTGCAAGGTCTCAGCCCACGCGCGGGCATTGCCGTGGTGCGTGCGGCCAAGGCACAAGCACTGCTCAGCGGACGCGACTACGTGGCCCCCGACGATGTTCAAGCCATACTGCCCCAAACCATTGCCCATCGCATGATTCCGGTAGGCGACTCAGGGCGGGGGGCCGTGGAACAAGTGCGCGCCATGTTGACTGCTGTGCCCTTGCCATGAGTGTGCCGGCATGGCTAAACCCCATTGCCTATATTCAGGGCCGCTTTCAGGCATGGTGGCAATCGCGACTACCCCTGCGTGACAGCACCACGCTGAATCAACGCAACGTCTACATCCTGCCAACCCGACCGGGCTTCATGATGGGCGTCACCTTGCTGGTGCTGCTGGTTGCCAGCATCAACTTCCAACTCAACCTTGGCTATTTGCTGACATTCCTGCTGACCGGGAGCGTCGTGGTTGGCGTGCATGTATGCCACGGAACCCTGCGCGGGATTACTATGAATTTGATAGCGCCTCACGCACAATTTGCGGGGGCTAGCGTCACTATTGACATAAATTTGGTCAGCAGCCGGCGGTCCATCCGCCACGGCATTGGCCTGGCGGTGCTGGGGTCTGGGCACTGGAGCTGGACGGATATACCCGCCCAAGGCAGCTCCAAAGTGCAAATTGCCTTCAAGCCGGAGCGGCGCGGCCTGCACCCGGTGCCTGCCCTCACCGCCGAGACACGCTTCCCGCTGGGCACCTTTCGCGTATGGACCGTATGGCGCCCTGCAGCCCAGGTGCTTATCTATCCAGCGCCCGAACCGCACCCGCCTCCCCTGCCCCACGGGGAACCGCGCGCTGGCGGGGCTGCCAGCGTGCAGCGGCAAAGCACCGGTGAATTTGATGGCGTGCGCGCCTACCGCCGGGGCGACCCGCTCAAGCTGGTGGTCTGGAAAAAGGCTGCCAAATCCGATCAGCTCGTCAGCCGGGACGCCCAACAAGTGCAACGCTTTGAGTTGTGGCTGGATTTGGCGCATGCGGGTTTGGGGGCCACAACTGCCTTGGAGCACAAATTGTCCAGGTTGTGCGCCTGGGTGCTGCAGGCCGAAAAGCAGGGGCTCAATTATGGACTGCGCCTGGGCGGCCAGGAGCTTGTGCCAGGCAGCGGAGAAGCCCATAAGCGTGCCTGCCTGCAGGCCTTGGCCCTGGCCTGAGAGCCCCCACCCACTCCCCCACCATGCTGCAAGCACTGAAAAATCTCCCCCGCGAAGCGCGTGACACGCTCTTCCTTCTGGTCGTGATCGCATGGACCATTGCCCCGCAAGTTAGCAATTTGCCGCTATGGTGCAGCATCATGGCGGCGGTTTTGTTGCTATGGCGCGGCACGATTGCGGTGCGTGGTGCTGCATTGCCATCACGCTGGTGGCTCATGGGCTTACTGCTGCTGGCGACAGCGGCCACGCTCTACACACACCGCACTCTGCTGGGGCGGGATGCTGGCGTCACCTTTATTGTGGTGCTGCTGGCACTGAAAACACTGGAAATGCGGGCGCGGCGGGACGCTTTTGTGATTTTCTTTCTGGGCTTTTTTACCCTGCTTAGCAACTTCTTCTTTTCCCAGAGTCTGCTGACGGCAGCCAGCATGCTGATCGCCCTTTTAGGATTGCTCACGGCACTGGTCAACAGCCACATGCCGGTGGGCCGCCCCCCACTCCTGCTAGCAGCCAAGACTGCGGGATGGATGGCGCTGTTGGGCGCCCCCATCATGGTGGTGTTGTTTGTATTGTTCCCCCGAATTGCCCCCCTGTGGGGAGTACCTGGGGACGCCATGAACGGACGCAGTGGCCTGTCTGCCAGCATGCAAGTGGGGACCATTGCCAGCTTGGCACTGGACAGCAGCATCGCCATGCGCATCCGGTTTGATGGCGCAGCCCCCCGCCAAAGCAATATGTATTTCCGGGGGCCCGTGCTGTCCACCTTCGACGGACGTGAGTGGCGAGCCTTGCGCTCCGGCTTCCCACAGCGCATGCAAGCCCCCACCGATCTGCAGGTGCAAGGCGACCCCGTGCGCTACCAAGTAACGCTGGAGGCCAACAACCGCCCCTGGATTTTGGTGCTGGACGCAGCCCCAGACAAGCCGGCCCTACCAGGCTACACGCCCAGCATGAGCCCGGATTTGCAATGGATGGCCGAACGCCCCATTAGCGACTTGGTGCGCTACCGCGCCACCAGTTACCCCAGCTTTCGCCATGGACCCATCCGGCAGGTCATCGGCTTGCAAGACTACCTGGATCTGCCACCAGGCTTCAACCCCCGCACGCTGCAGCTGGCCCTGGACATGCGCCGTGACCCCGCTTACGCCCGTGCCGACGCGCCAATGCTGGTGCAAGCCGTCATGGAGCGCCTGCGCACCGGTGGCTACAGCTACACGCTGGAGCCCGGTGTGTACGGCACCCACACTGCTGACGAATTCTGGTTTGACCGCAAGCAGGGTTTTTGCGAACACATTGCGTCCGCATTTGTGTTGCTGATGCGGGCACTGGATGTGCCGGCTCGGGTGGTTACCGGCTACCAGGGCGGTGAAACCAATTCAGTCGACGGCTTTTGGACGGTACGCCAAAGCGACGCCCATGCCTGGGCTGAGGTGTGGGTCGCCGGTCAGGGTTGGGTGCGGGTGGACCCCACATCCGCCGTGGCACCAGGTCGCACCGGCACCTTGCAGCGATTGGAGGCCCCGCGCGGCGTGTTCACCCAGGCACTGGTTACCTTGAACCCTGCATTTGCGCTCAACCTGCGCGCCATGTGGGAGGCGACCAACAACCGCTGGAACCAGTGGGTGCTGAACTACTCGCAAGCCAAGCAGCTCAATTTGCTGCGCAATCTCGGGTTTGAGTCACCCAGCTGGGAAGACCTCAGTTATGTGCTAATTGCCATTGTGGTGATCGCCAGTCTGGTGGGCGCAGCGTGGACCCTGTGGGACCGCCACCGCCAAGACCCATGGCTGCTGCTGTACCACCGCGCCACGCTGCGCCTACAACGTGCCGGGCTGGCGCTGCCCGCCAACACCCCGCCACGTCAGATGGCCAGGCTGCTCAATGCTCGCGCCCTGAACCAAGAAAAACCAGCTGCCCCAGAGGCACACCCCGAACTGACTGCCCTGTGCGACTGGCTCCTGCGCCTCGAAGCCTGGCGCTACAGTGCCCGTGATGAGTCCAAACCGTCATCATTGAGACCCCTGCAACGTGAATTCAGACGGTTGCACTGGCCCAATAAACTCCCACCGGGTTGACAACAACCTAGATCCTGCCGACTCGAACGATTACATAGCCCAGACTCTGGGCAGCGTGGCCGATTTCCCCCACATCACCTCCCGCCAGACCGCCCACACTTTTCGTAACGAATCCATGGCCGGCTCCACTTGCGGCGCCAACACCCGCAGCACCAAAACCTGGGGGTTCGCGCAGGTCACCCCGGCACTGGCTTTGAGCGGGTGAACATCCAACACCTGCCGGGCAACGTCCAGCGCCCTATCCCGGCGCTCCCGCCCCATAGGGCTGCCGGTCGCAAAAAACAACGATGCAATACACGTGTTCCCAGCCAACCCCGCTGGACTGGACAAAAGCCGTGTGTCTGCCGCATCAATGGCACCACGCTCCAGCCAGACGCCGGGCATCTCTATGTGCTGGCAAAAGGTCCCACGCGCATACGGCTGACCTGCGTTTGGCAAGCCCAGAGCCGTAACGTCCCAACCAATCAGCTCAGCGCCGGGAGCAAGGTCAAAGGTCAGATGATTTTCTGCCACACAGCCACTGTACAAAATCGCTTCCAGCGGAAGCCATTCCATGCGCGCGCCAGCATCCAAACGCAAGTGGGTACGCTGCACTGCTGGCGCACCTTCTGAGCGATAAAACCGAGTCGCCCCAGGCGTGGTCACCAGCCCGTGCGCGCCCGCCCCTGCCGTGACGCGGATGTCCAGGGTGTCGCCCCCGACCAATCCCCCCGGTGGATGCACCAGTACGTTGTGGCAGACCGCGTCGCCCTCCGGGTACAAACTTTGCAGCACGCGCAGCGGGCCGTTGTGCACGTAGCGCACCACACTGCGATCGGCTTCCAGGGTGTAGTCAAGTGAGAGTGAGGCATTCCAGGTCATGCCCCAATCCTAACCACGCCAGAGCTCGCACCAGGCGAGCGATTCAGATAGCCACCAATTGCCGAACCCCATCGACTTCCATGTTCTTCCCTTTTCCGTGGGCCAGCACGGCGCCGCGCTCCATCACAACATAGTCATCAGCCAGCTCTTGTGCAAAATCGTAGTACTGCTCCACCAGCACGATCGCCATGTCACCCCGGTCGGCCAGCATGCGAATTACCCGCCCAATGTCCTTGATGATGCTGGGCTGGATGCCTTCGGTGGGTTCATCCAGGATCAATAGCTTGGGCTTGGCCGCCAATGCCCGCGCAATGGCCAACTGCTGCTGCTGCCCGCCCGACAAATCGCCACCACGACGGTTCAGCATTTGCTTCAAGACCGGAAACAACTCAAACAGCTCCGCCGGTATGGGTGTACTGGCACTTTTGTAGGCCAGCCCCATGCGCAGGTTTTCTTCCACGGTCAGTCGGCCAAATATTTCACGGCCCTGCGGCACAAAGCCCATTCCGGCGCGCGCACGCTCGTAGGGCGTGGCGTTATGAATCGGCTTGCCGTCCAGCTCGATGCTGCCGGTCTTGATGGGCACCAGCCCCATCAGGCTTTTCAGCAGCGTGGTCTTGCCGACGCCATTGCGCCCCAACACCACGGTGACCTTGCCCAAAGTAGCTTGCAAACTCACGTCCCGCAGGATGTGGGAGCCGCCGTAGTACTGGTTGATATTCTTGATATTCAGCATGTCATCTTCCCAGGTACACCTCAATCACCCGCTCATCGGCCTGCACCTGCGCCAGAGTACCTTGCGCAAGGACGGAGCCGTCGCACAACACCGTCACGATGTCGGAAATGGTGTTGATGAAACTCATATCGTGTTCCACCACCATCAAGGAATGTTTTCCCTTGAGGCTGAGAAACAACTCAGCGGTACGCTCGGTCTCATGGTCGGTCATACCCGCCACCGGTTCGTCGAGCAACAGCAGTTTGGGATCCTGCATCAGCAGCATGCCAATTTCCAGCCACTGCTTTTGCCCGTGGCTCAAGACGCCTGCTGGGCTAAACGCAACGTCGGCCAAGTGAATGGTGTGCAGCACCTCAGCCAAGCGGTCGCCCTGTGCCGAGTCCAGCTTGAAGAACACAGAGGCCCAAACTCCACGTTCATCGCCTTTGTTGGTTTTCAGCGCAAGCTCCAGATTTTCGAACACAGTGAGTTGCTCAAACACGGTGGGCTTTTGGAACTTGCGGCCAATGCCCAGCTGCGCAATCTCGGGCTCGGTGTAGCGCAGTAAATCGATGGTGCTACCAAAGAACACTGTCCCCGAGTCCGGCCGCGTCTTGCCGGTGATGATGTCCATCATGGTGGTCTTGCCTGCCCCGTTGGGCCCGATGATGCAGCGCAGCTCGCCGGGCGCAATGTCCAGGGAAAGATTGTTAATGGCTTTAAAACCATCAAAGCTCACGTTCACGTCTTCCAGGTACAAAATGCGGCCGTGGGTGACGTCCACTTCTCGGTCTTTAACGACACGGCCAATGCCTGCCGAACGGCCACCCGATTCGGTTTGCCCTGCCTTCGCAGCCAGTGCGGCGCTGCGTGCCTCCAGGCGCTGCGCGCCCTGCTCCATCAAGTCTGGCGTCATTTCAAAGCTCCCTTTACCCGGGCGTTCAATTTCTTGACCAACCCCACCACTCCGTCCGGCAGAAACAAGGTCACACCAATGAACAGCGCACCCAAAAAGTACAACCAGAATTCGGGGTAGGTCACCGTCAACCAGCTCTTGGCACCGTTGACAATGAATGCGCCGACGATAGGACCAATCAAGGTAGCACGCCCACCCACGGCAACCCAAATCGCGATTTCAATCGAATTGGCCGGGCTCATTTCACTGGGATTGATGATGCCCACCTGCGGCACATACAAAGCCCCGGCCACACCACACATCATGGCCGAAATGGTCCAGATGGTGAGCTTGAAACCAATGGGGTTGTAGCCGGAGAACATGACCCGTGTTTCCGCATCGCGCACGGCTTGCAGCACGCGACCAAACTTACTTCCCACCAGCCAGCGCGCCATCAACAGGAAACCCAACAAGGTCAAGGCCGTCAACACAAACAGCACCATTCGCATGCTGGGTGTGGCAATGGGGATATTCAGGATGCGCTTGAAATCGGTAAAGCCGTTGTTACCGCCAAACCCGGTCTCATTGCGGAAGAACAGCAGCATGGCAGCAAAGGTCATAGCCTGGGTGATGATGGAAAAATAGACGCCTTTAATGCGCGATCGAAACGCGAAGTACCCAAACACAAACGCCACCAACCCTGGCACCGCCACCACCAAAAACAGCGTGGCGATGAAGCTGTCACTGAACGTCCAATGCCAAGGCAGCGTCTTCCAGTCCAGGAACACCATGAAGTCCGGCAGGTTGCTTTTGTAGTTGCCATCGGTGCCAATCTGGCGCATCAGGTACATACCCATGGCATAACCGCCGAGCGCAAAAAACAAACCGTGACCCAGACTCAAAATGCCGGTGTAGCCCCAGATCAAATCCATGGCCAGCGCGCAAATGGCAAAGCACATGATCTTGCCCACCAGCGCCACGGCAAAGTCACTCATGTGGAACATGCTACCCGAGGGCACCACCAGGTTCAGCACCGGTACCAGCGCACACAGCACTGCCACCGTTGCCAACCAGGCGGTCCAGCCACCACGGGTGAGCAATGGGCCTTTGGGGGGAATAGTGAATGTGCTCATGACTCTGCGCTCCGGCCCTTCATGGCGAAAATGCCCTGGGGTCGTTTTTGAATAAAAATAATGATGAACAACAGCACCGCAATCTTGGCCAGCACCGCACCGGTCCAGCCCTCCAGAAACTTGCTCAGAACGCCCAGCCCCAGGGCGGCGTACACAGTGCCAGCCAGCTGGCCCACGCCACCCAACACCACCACCAAAAATGAGTCCACGATGTAGCCCTGCCCCAAGTCTGGCCCCACATTGCCCACTTGGCTGAGCGCACAGCCCGCCAAACCGGCAATACCGGAGCCCAGCGCAAAGGCGTAGGTATCGATCCGTGCCGTATTCACCCCCATACACGCCGCGATCGGGCGGTTTTGCGTGACGCCGCGCACGAACAGGCCCAGTCGGGTTTTCTCAATCAAAAACCACACGCCCACCAGCACGGCAATGGCAAAGCCCACAATCACCAACCGGTTGTAGGGCAAAGAGAGATTGCCCATCAACTGCACGCCACCACTCATCCAGCTCGGGTTTTCGACGCCCACGTTTTGCGCGCCAAATAACGTGCGCACCAGCTGCATCAGCATCAGGCTGATGCCCCAGGTGGCCAGCAAAGTTTCCAGCGGGCGGCCGTACAAAAAGCGGATCACGCTGCGCTCCAGTGCCGCGCCCACCAGGGCGGATGCCATGAAGGCCACGGGTACCGACGCCAGCAAATACCAGTCAAACGCACCGGGCAAGTATTTTTGAAACAGACCCTGCACCAAGTAGGTGGCGTAGGCACCAATCATCATCAGCTCGCCGTGGGCCATGTTGATTACGCCCATCAGCCCGTAGGTAATTGCCAAGCCCAACGCCACCAGCAGCAGGATGGACCCCAGGCTGATGCCGCTGAAAATCGCGCCCAACCGGTCGCCCCACGCCAGGCGGGACTCCACCGCGCTCAGGCTCATTTGCATTGCACTTTTCACCGCCGGGTCGGACTCGACTTGCAAGCGCTCCATCAGCAGTGTCTTGGTGGCCGCCTGCGAACTGTCGGCCAGCAGCTTGGCTGCCTCCAATCGTTTGGTACTGTCGGTGCTGCTCAAGAGCGCTGCTGCGCGCAGCAAGCCCAGCCGGTCTTTGATTTCGGGCACTGTCTCTGCTGCAAAGGCTTGGTCCAACAGAGGCAACTTGCTCTCGTCAACTTCGCCCTGCAAAGTTTTGACGGCTGCCAAGCGCACCGTTACATCAGGCGACAAAAGCTTGAGCGCGGCCAGCGCGCTGTCCAACTCGCCACGCATGCGGTTGTTGTTCATCACATCTTCTGCCGTATCCGGCAAAGCGGACTGAACGCCGGTGAGCGGGTCCACCGCCTTGTCGCCGTTCACGATCATGGGCTTGCCTGCAACCACCTTCACGGCGTCGTCCGACAGGGCCTGAATAAAGGCCACAGTCTTCTCGTCGGCCCCGGCCACCGCAGCGCGTAGCGCTTCAATGCGGGCATCACCCTCGCCAATTGCAATGGCTTTTGTGGCCTCAGTCGTTATGGAATATGCGTGGCCAGCTACTAAAAGCATAGCAATCGCCAACAGCCTGGGTAATCGATTCGGCATGCGCCAACCTCTGTGAACGTCTCAAAAAGAAAGGCCACCACCCCTTGCAAGGCGGTGGTGGCCGGTACTCACCTATTTCTCCCTGATTTCGCCTTACTTCATGACAGGAGCGTCAGGCTTCTTGTCATTGCCTTCGATGAACGGAGACCATGGCTTGGCTTTAACTGGGCCCGGTGTCTTCCACACCACGTTAAATTGACCGTCGGCCTTGATCTCGCCAATGAACACCGACTTGTGCAAGTGGTGGTTCTTCTCATCCATCTTGCTCACGATGCCGCTAGGCGCCTTGAAGGTCTGACCGGCCATCGCAGCAATGACTTTGTCGGTATCGGTGGACTTGGCTTTTTCAACCGCCTGCTTCCACATGTTGATACCGATGTAGGTGGCTTCCATGGGGTCGTTGGTCAAAGGCTTGTCGGAGCCGGGCAGCTTTTTGGCTTTGGCGTAGGCCGACCACTTGGCGATGAATTCGGTGTTGGTCGGGTTCTTGATCGACTGGAAATAGTTCCAGGCCGCCAGGTGGCCGACCAAAGGCTTGGTATCCACACCGCGCAACTCTTCTTCACCCACCGAGAACGCAACCACAGGCACGTCTTTGGCTTTCAAGCCAGCATTGCCCAACTCTTTGTAGAAAGGCACATTGGAGTCACCATTGATGGTGGACACCACGGCGGTCTTGCCACCGGCTGCGAATTTCTTGACGTCCGCCACGATGGTTTGGTAATCGGAGTGGCCAAACGGGGTGTACTTTTCGTCGATGTCTTTGTCAGCCACGCCCTTGGATTTCAAGTAAGCGCGCAGAATTTTGTTGGTGGTGCGGGGGTACACATAGTCGGTACCCAGCAAGACCCAACGCTTGGCACCGCCGCCCTCGGCGCTCATCAAATAATCCACGGCAGGAATCGCTTGCTGGTTAGGCGCTGCGCCCGTGTAAAACACGTTTTTGGACAGCTCTTCACCCTCGTACTGCACGGGGTAGAACAACAGGCCGTTCATTTCTTCCACGACCGGCAAGACCGACTTGCGGGACACAGAGGTCCAGCAACCGAAGATGACGGAAACCTTGTCCTGGCCCAGCAACTGCTTGGTTTTTTCGGCAAACAAAGGCCAGTTGGATGCGGGATCGACAATGACCGGCTCCAGCTTTTTACCCAGCACGCCACCCTTGGCATTGATCTCTTCGATGGCCATCAGCACGGTGTCTTTCAACACGGTTTCCGAAATAGCCATGGTGCCCGAGAGGCTGTGCAAGATGCCGACCTTGATGGTGTCGGCCGCGTGCGCTGGCAAGGCATAGACAGTGGTAAGCGCAACGGCTGCGGTGAGCGCCTTGAGCGTAAAACGACGTGAATTCGAGCTTTGCATGTGTGACCTTCCGTAGTTAAAGAAAACCTGACTCGCTACGCAACGCCTGCTTGTTTAGGAAGGCTTTGCGACACGATGGGTTGACTTTAGGGAAGGTCGGGCGAAAGTGAAATACGCCGAGTGGCGTATGTGGTGACCGTACTCAATGTGGGCGAGCATGGCGTAAGTTGAAGGACGCAAGGGCTGCGAACTCGTCAATCCAAGCAATTTCGCTAATCGGCAAGGGGGCGGAACCAGACGGCCGCGACTGGCCGGTTCCCGGTACTCCAGTCTGGCCGTTGTAGCCGCCGACGTGATTTTTACCCACGTGCCAACTTTCGACTGACCCACCGTAACGGCGCAGCATCCCTGGAGCACATAGCAACGATTTCACCTCATGCTCCATCCTTACAGCGCGGTCATGCCCAAGCCGGGCACGTTGTCTATTGAAGCGGGTGAAGTCCAGTAACATCGCTGTTCAATTACAAAAGGGAACCAAATGAAATTATTATTTATCCGAGATTGTCCATTAGGAATTTGAAGGCTTTGGCGTAAGCCTCACCGGCTCCCCCGCATTCGCCCACAAGCCCTCAAACCACGGTCGTCGCTTGCGTGCTACCGCCAAGCGAAACGTCTG
>Ga0247844_1000486_pt1 | contig 85426 bp, 91 predicted proteins | sample LaCtaG_FD_192421 | JGI IMG/M metagenome (GOLD analysis project Ga0247844, IMG submission 192421) | Freshwater microbial communities from meromictic Lake La Cruz, Castile-La Mancha, Spain - LaCruzMarch201714.5m_1 | ecosystem: Environmental > Aquatic > Freshwater > Lake | place: Spain: Castile-La... | reverse complement strand
CCGAGGCTTCCGAACGGAGAAGCCTCGGGCGGCTCATGCTCACCAAGCAAGCGGCGAATCTTCACCGCAGTGGCAGCATGGCTAACAACATATAGGACGCGCTTGTAGTCATTTTGAACCTGATAGCTTGCAAGTATCTGCCTGTAGCGCGCGCTCGATTTGACTGTGAGTTCAAGCTCAACGGCCCACCGAGTGTCATTCACCGTGACCACAAGATCGGGCACACGAAGCCCAGCAAGCGAGCTACTTATGGCCCGCTCGCTGCGAACAACGTGGCACCCTGGCCGCTTTGCTTTCATACGATCTGCAACTTCAACAAGAAGAAGATCGTGGTAAAGCTCTGCGGTGTTGAGTCTCTTTGGCCACCTTGGACTTTGGAGGCCGTGGCCTCCAAAGTGAACAAGGGCGTGTCCCGCCCGCGTTAGTGTGACTACAGAGCCGATCTCTTTTGGCTGCCCGTGGTGCATGAGAATGCCGACTCGTTGTTTGCAAACAAGGCCTGAGTCATGCAGCTTCGCAATGCGCTCGCTGCTCACAGACTGTGCGAGCCCCGCAAAGTGTCTGCGCCTGATTTGCTCAAGCGAGAGCACTCCCCAGCTTGAAAGCTCAGTTAGAATTGCAAGGTCGCGGGCAGTTGGCTGCACTCGCACCTTACTCACTCACGCTCTCCTTTGGACTTAGGCGCGAGAACTGCACGCGTGCCGTGAAGTTTCCATCGGGCGTTGGCAGATGAAGCACTCCACGTCCGTGCGTGAAATTCTTCAGTTCATTCGGGTGGATCTTGTACTCTTCTACGCTTCGCACGGATGCCTGTCCGGTGCGTGCGTTTGAGTTCATCCAGCCCAGGTCCTCGACCCGCTCCGTGCGACGCTCGCTTGCGCGCGTGCCGATGTGACGGGCGTAGAAGTCCGCAGTGTCGGGATCGTTGAGGCCCAAAAGACACTTCACGTTCGTATTCGTGTTCACGATCCGTGCGAAGTCAGGCGAGACCATCGAAAGATCGGCCGTGCTTTGATGCGAGAGATGCAGGGCCACCTTGCTTGAGCGGGCTTTATTGAGGATTTGCTCAAAGCCCTCGTAGGCAAAGGCTGAGAACTCGTCCATGAAGACCGAATAGAAGCTCGCCTGGCTTCCCATGCGGCCTGCACGCTCGCCCACGCACCCCGCAAGATCCTGGAGGATCATGCGACCAAGTTGCTTGGCGACGATTTGATACTTTAGCGTCGGAAGCAAAATGATGTTCACGTGAGGCGCACGATGCTCGGTCGAATGCGCAGGACAAAGCGAGTCCTCCATTTCGATCACGTCGTCGCCCGTGAAACCGTTCACAAGCTCTGAGACCTCACCCTCGGCAAAGGGTGCAAGCTGCGAGACAAGGCCCATGTGGTTTGCCTCGCGAACCTGACGGGACTGAGCAAGCATTCGCTGCAGGCGCTCTTTAAGTCGCGCGTCTGGACAGGCTTTCGCAAGCTTTGCCAGCTCGATGTCGCTCACGAGCACGGCATGGAGTCTTCGAAACGTAACGGCTTTTGTAGGCTCCGCTGCCTTAAGCGCCGATACGAGCGCAAGAGCCGAGTCGTACTGAACGCCCTTATAGAAGGGATCAGGAAAATCGAAGCTCGCAAAGATGCGGTCCACGATGGCTTGAGCTGTGCCTGTAGCGAGTGGGTTTATCGTCGCAGACTTTGACGGGTTGCCAAGATCAAAGGTGCGCACAGCGGCCACGCCCCACAAAGCGCACCTCACACGGCTTGCGAGTTCAGGATCGCCTTTGCCGTCAATGACAAGCGATGAGACGCCGTTTCGCGCATCCCGCACAATCCACGGGAGGATCAGGCTTTCTGTTTTACCTCGGCCCGTGGTGCCGATGATCTGGACGTGTCCAAGGCGCTGCTTACGTGTGAGACCCAAGGGCGTGCCGTCGCAGCTTCCGACATGGATTGTTTTAGAATCATGATGTTTCGCCAGATGTTCATGAGTCAGGGCATCGTCTAGCAGTACGCGGTTTTTTCGCATAAACCAGCGAAGGGCGAGAAACAGGAGCGCAAGCAATACGAGGTAGCCTGTCATCCAGATCATCTGGAAGTTTCGAATGTAGAACGCTTCGATCCTGCTTGCTTGCGTCCAGCAGACGGCAACGAGGACGAGTCCTCCGATGCCACACACTTCAGCAAGACTAATATCATTCTTGGCGGATTTTCCTCCGCCGTCGTTTTTAGGGTCAGAATAGAAAATGGACATGGGTTTAGGTATCTCCTTTAGAGATGAGAGCCCGTGAGACATGCGCGGGTGCGAAGCTCACGGGGAATGAAGTTGAAGTTTGGTCGGTCACATACTTTCGAAGACGAAGATCTTCGAATCGATAAGAGTAAATTTTCCTTGCGCTAAAATGCGCACTATGCGACAAGAGATGAGTCACCAAGTCTGTCGCACCATCAAACAGGGTCGCGAAAACTAAACTAAAAAATAGAGATCCTTTCTACCAAGATGTCCTCTAGAGACTATCCTGGCAATGTAAGTAAATTTTGGGGGGTATGCCCCGAACCCCGTCCACGCAGGCTTAGGGAATGGTTAAAGAATTTTTGCCGACGTTTCGTAGATTTGTCGCACGCGAGTTCTTAACTTCTCTTTCCAAAATGTCGATGCGTCTTCATGGCAAGGCCGCGCGACATTTCTCCGTGCATGAAAAGAGAAAGGGTCTACGGGCACGGACGGCGCTTCACCGCCTGTGAGTGCGCCCACGAATTCAGATGCTCGGCTTCTCGGCCCGAGCAGCCCGAATGGATTAGCTACGGGTTAAATGAGAAGGGGCACACGATTCGCCTCGAAGACAAGTCGAAGCTCCCCGAGCGCACTCTACTTACTGTTCCTTGTGATGAAACCTTCCTAGAGAAGCGCTCGCCAGGAACGCGCCTTCACGCAAACGCGCAAGGCGAGAACACAAAGTTTACGGGCTGCCTCGACGTTGAACGCTTTCTTATAAATGGCGAGTTTGTTCGCTACGAGCCGCGCGAGAGGATCGGGCGCAAGCTCGACACGGGCGAGTCAGCAGAACTTTTCAAAAGCCTTGCCGATTATGGCAGGCCGACGAGCGACGATCTTTTGGTGTTTCTTCTTGAGGGCGCGCGGCGCGAGCTCAGTCACCGGCAGATGCACCAAATGACCGTAAGCGCTCACGATTGGCAGGAGCGACTTGAGCACGAGCAAAGCCCCGTGACGGATGCCGATGCTACGTCTGAGCCTCTTAGTGAGCTTCAGGAGCCTGAACGGGATCATGACGAGGCGGCAACACGGGTTGCTGGGCTACTCTCGGAACTTACTACTAAGCAGCGTAACGCCGTCCGCGCCGTCTACCTCGATAACTTCGAGAAGCTCTCGCGCGCCCAGATCGCGCGTCGCATGGGGATTGGGCTCGATTCGCTGAACGAGCGCTTAGAAGGGGCGTTTAAGAAGCTGCGGGCGCTAACCCAAAAATAACAAAGAATTAGATCCAATGATATTGTTTAGTTAACTCGCAAGGTCTGGAATTCTAAACTTCTGTGTCAAAATTCCGATAGGCTTATAGACATGGGGGAATCAACGTGGAACAAGCGGCTTATGGGGCCAAAATTGCAGCGCGTGCAGAGCTTTGCTTTAGCGCCTGCGGCTTCCCGGCTTCCCGGCTTCCCGGCTTCCCGGCTTCCCGGCTTCCCGGCTAAACGATTGTGATTCTAGGCTTGCCGACTGCAAGCCTCAATTCGTAATTTTTTCTCATCCCGATTTTATACCTGGGCGGACGCGTCAGCGGTTGCCCGGGCTTTCTTGTTTTTACAATTCGCTAAGCATTTCAGAGATCAAGAGATTTTGGAGGAACGTATGAAGAAGTTTGCATCTATTTCGTGGCCGCTTTTTATGAGCATCGTAATTTTGGGAGGCTGTAGCGCCGACCTCACGAGTTCAGCCAAAGGAGGTCAAGGAGGCGAGACGGAGCTGACGCCTTATGACCTAAGCCTTGATGGCTCGACAACACTAACGGGACAGGTTGCCGAGGGCGAGACGACTGTGGAGATAGCGAACCTTTCGGCGACCGAATACGTGCGCCAAGTGGTCATCGACCTTGGGGCGCATTTTTTGCCCGCTAACATTTGCAGCGGCAAAACGATCTTTGGTCGCGTGGGCGGCGCTCTGTGTCCCGAAGAAATCACGGCAGCGAGCGCCTTTCGCTCGACAGGTAGCCTATCGATGAAAGACGAGCTTGCGTCGGGCGAGTGTTCCAATGGCGGAACCCCCCTGGCAGCCTACACGACGCGGGTGAGCTGCGAAAAAGCCGATGCAGCCAACGTGTGGACGCCCACGGTGATGACGGGCGAGAAGATCGCCAACACGGAGGTCGACACGACAGCTTCGGCCACGAGCCGCGATACGGCGACATCTAGGTACAATGGAACAGCGTGGGCTCAGTCGAATATACCCGGAGCCGACGGCGAAGATGGCTGGGCTTCTGGGGAGTGCGGCGACACAGGCAATATCGAATCTCGCATCACCAGCTGCAACCGCCAGTGGCGGGCTTCGGTTGGCTCTAAAGACGGCGGCGGCACTTGGTCACTCGTATCAAGGCAACTTCTGAGTGCCGTTTATTACGAGGTCTGGCGCGACGATAAGACGGGACTTATTTGGAGCGATAACTTGGGAACGGCATCGCAATGCGCGGCAGCAGGTGACAACGACGCAGCCGGATGGTGCGAGGCCAACGCCGCGATCACCGAAAGCGTGTGCGCCGAGACGGGCTTTGCTGGGGCTGACATCACGAACATCCGTGGCCGCAGCGGTGCAGGCAACGACGTGTACTATGAACGCAAAGGCGGCATGGGAATGAACTCCGAAAACCCTGTGCTCTGGCGTTTGCCGACACTTAAGGACTACACGACAGCTTATGGAAACGGGATGGCGTTTGTATTGCCGAGGCTTGGGACCTTTTGGACGGCCTCTGTCTATCCCGGAAATACTGTCAACGCGACGTTCTTCTATGTCCACTCCTACGGCAACGTCGAAAGTTACTTCGACAATCGTGCCTATACCAGCAGCGCTGTTCGGTGTGTGGGTAGGTAGGGTGGCAGGTCAGCATGGTCCAGGGATCATTTCGTAATTTTCTTATTGCGGGCCGCAAGGCCCGCTTACTCTAGCGCCGCAGGCGCTCGGAAAAATTTTCGATTTTTCAAACGCGCAAGGAGGCGCGGAGATTGGAGCCAGGATGGCACGCTTTGAACACTTACCCGTCTACAACAGGAGCTTCGAGTTAACCAAGGCGTGCTTTCGCGCGCTTGAGAAGATGCCGCGCGGACACAAGAAGGCCATCGGCGACCGAATCGTGAATTCGTCGCTTCGCCAAACGCAGATCATTGTCTACGCCAACGGTGCGCAGAACAAAGAAGCGTCTCTTGTGAAGCTCATTCTTGAAATCGAAAACATGGTGCTCCTTCTTCGAGTGGCGACCGATCTCAAGGTGCTGAGTCTTGGTGAGGGACAGCTCCTTATGGAGCGGCTTTTTGAAATCAGAAAACAAGCTCAAGCGTGGAGGGCCTGGGCCAAGGAGGAAGCAAAGAAAAACGGAACCGATTCCCACGGCGCAAGCCGCGGGGTTAAAAAGGCTGGTAGCCAGATGTCCCCGAGTTCAAGGACTCAGGGAGCGCGCGCGAAAGCCGGACCATGGGAGCCCAGGCCTGACTCTCGCAAGAGAGGGGCATGAAGTTGCGATCCCTGAACACGAGAGCCTCTGCAACTCCTTCAGGGTGTGTGTTGAACTGGGCGCATACGGCCTCTGTCAATCCCAAAAATACTGACAACGCGATGAACTTCAATGTCGACTCCGACGGCAACGTCGAAAGTAACAACGACAATCGTGACAATACCAACAACGAAGTTCGGTGTGTGGGTAGGTAGGGTGGCAGGTCAGCATGGAACGGACAGCCAGAAGTAGCGAAGAGGGGTCAGGGATTTCACCCGCGGCGACGGACCGTGGCGGACCCTGGCCCCGATTCCATGACGTTTACTGGGCCTACAAGGCGGCTCGGATCGGCAAGCCATCGAGCACCCATCAAATTAGGTTCCAGATAGACGAGGCCTTAGAGCTTGTCAGCCTTCATAGGGATATTCATTCGGGACGCTATTGTCCTTCCCGTGCGATTTGTTTTGTCGTCACGCACCCCAAGCCCCGAGAAATCTGGGCCTCACACTTTCGCGACCGCGTTGTTCACCATTTGATCGTCTCTCGACTTGAACCTTTATGGGAACGTCGGTTTTCGACCCGCAGCTTCGCTTGTCGTAAACGCATGGGCTCGCACAAGGCCGTCAGCGAGCTTTGCTCTCTTGTTCGAAAGGTCAGCCGCAGCGGTCGGCGTGAAGCCTGGGTCTTGCAACTTGATGTGGCCTCGTTTTTCGTCTCGATTGATCGGCTACGTGTTCTGGACCTGCTTTTGCGCGACAGGATGGAACCCGTGCTGCGAAGCCTCGTTGACGTGACCTTCCGCCATGACCCGAGGACTAATGTATGGAACCAGGCACCGGAGGCACTGCGTGCCCTCATTGATCCAAGCAAATCCTGGTTCAACAGGGGCGCAATGGAGGGGCTGCCTATCGGCAATCTGACCTCGCAATTCGCCGCCAATGTCTACCTGGACGGCGTGGACCACTTCATCGAGCGCACGCTTAGGCCTCAAGGCTATCTGCGCTACATGGACGACATGACACTCGTGGACTCCGATCCCGAACGTCTGAGGGCTATGGCTGAGCCCGTGGATGCGTGGCTGAAAGAACGTCGGGGGCAGCGCCTCAATGCTGCCAAGACCACCTTCAAGGCCGCCTCGCGCGAGTCGATCGACTACCTGGGCTACCGGCTGATACCGGACCGTCGCAACCCCACCAAGGTCGTCTATGTGTCTGTAGACCCGAAGAAGAAATGGGACTTCGTGCGGGAGCTGAGAGTGCTCGAAAAGCGGGGGCTGCCCCCTGGCCTCAAGCTGCATCCAATGTGGCCGCAATATTCGCATACGAAAGCGCGGGAGGCATGGGGTGCGGTGCGGTCTCGCGAGGGCCACCTGAGCCATGCGAGTGCTTATGAATTCATGCAGCGATCACTCGAAAAAACTGAACTGGCCTTAGGTTCGCGGTGGGTAGACATGGCCGACTTAGGGTCTTGATTGCTCAGCAGGCTGCCGGACTCAGAACCTGAATTTGTTCACTTCTCTTGCGAGCTGATCCGGCAAAAAGAGGGTCTTGGACCCTTCAAGCCCACTGGCACGGAATGCGTAGCCTACATCGAAGTCCGCACTGACAAGCATGGGGATCTTGCTGGACTGAAAAATATTAAGGATGAGTGCGTCCGACGCGGAAAGCCCCGTGGTCGCGATGATACTGGAAACCGCCGACCATTCGGGCCTGCGGTGCAGGATTGCTTGGATGCCGGGGTCTTGGGTGTCGAGATAGTTCAGGCCGATGTCCGCTTCGATCTCTTGCCAGGTTTTTTGGAGTCGACTCCCCAGCAATGCGTCGCAGGTGGCGAGCCAGCCGTCTTTGCCGGACTCCACGCGCGGTGTGAAGCACTCGCGCTTGAGGGATTTGATCTGCGAATCGGAATAGAGCGGGTTCTCTCCTCGGGCTACCTTGTCGGCGTTGGACCTTTTAAGGCTTTCGAGTTTCCTGCGGGCCGCCTTGGTGATGCGCCAAGGGGACGAGGGCAAGAGCATATCTGAGAGTCCCTCGGTCAGGATGACCCGCCGGGTGAAGTCCAAAAACTCCGCACGTGTGGTGACGGAGGCGAAGGCAACGGCCTCGTGAGCGCAGATCTTTTCGATGATGAATTCGCAGTCCTCGCCCAGAGTGTGAACGTCCCGATAGGACCAGGCCGCAAGGACGTTCGTATCCAAGAGACAGAACCTCTCCTCGGGCGAGATGTTTTCAAGGATGCGGTCGATCTTGGAAAAGGGCTGAACCCCAAGGAAGGTTTCCGTCATGGATTCACGTCGGCAGCGGGGCGAGCCGCCACCTTGTCTTTCTCCGCCTCGTCGATCTTCTCGTTGATCTTTTCGTTGATGATCATGGCCTCTTCCACGATGCGCACTTGCTCTTCGGTGGGCTTCGCGGGCTGGCGGAGCTTGTTCAGGGACTCGCGGGCTCTTTTAAGGCCCTCAGTAGTCATCTTCTTGAAATTCGATTTTTCCATATTCAGCAGTATAGTCGCCTTAAAATAGCCCGGAACCCATTGAAAATATAGCAAAGATGGAGGCTCTTTGCTTGCACCGCAATGTCCCCGCTCCCATTGAGAGGATATCGTTACAACGACTTGCCACGGGTCTTGGGAAAACCATGGGTTCTGAGGAGATCTAGCACGCGAGTCCTCGATGCGCCAAAATGGGAAGCAATGTCTTTCACCTTCCATCCGTCTTCGCGTAGTTTTGCCAGCTCGCAAAGATCGATCTCGGGTCGAAACCACTGTGCCGTGAACTCTTTCACGATCACTGTTTGTTCGACCAAGTTACGTCCGCGCGCACCACTTGTCCATCCAGACAGGACATTGGGACTGCGTATCAACTTAAAAAAAGCTAGTCGCAGTCTTGGCCACTCAGACACACCTTGTCGAGGGAGCAAACGTCATTGCTATAGGAGGTGCATGGAGCCGCATCTCTGGCTGCCTTCGAGATCTTGATATTGTCTCGAGTAATTCCGAGCGCTTCCCACTCAGCGAAAACCTCAGGCGCCATATGATCAAACATGGAAACAGCATTTCCATTGAAGCCCTCAAAGGCAATGTCAAAAGTACTGGGGCGGGTTGAGGCAACATTCGGGTCGCCCAAGTCGCAGTTTCTTAAGTCCTGGTAGGCGATCAGAGCTCCCCTTCTCACAAAGCCGAGCCCCACCTGGGGATTTACATGAAAGAGTCGAACGATGTGATTGGGGTTCTTCTTCGATGCGAAACGGATTTGACTCCCTTGAGGTACATTCCCGTGACATGGCATCAGATTGTTCTCGGACTCAATCGTCAGCACAAAGCCATCGAAAGGCGCCCTGAGTTCGGCAAAGTCATTGACCGCTGGTAGCGTGTCCCTAGAGGAAAAGTAATGTTTCATGCTGCGATTGGGCTCACTCCCATAGGTGTGCCCGCAGCAGGAACGGAACTTTGAAACGTCCTTTATGTACTCCGGCTTAACAATCTGAGTCTCGAGCTCAGGAACCTCGCCACAGCCCACAAAAGTTGTGAGGCCAATCCCGAGCCTAAGTAGATGACGAGAGAATCGGGCAATATTTCGCTCGCTAATAGTCATAGGCCACTCCCAAACCCCACTGTGATGTCAGATAGGTAAAATTAACGCAGTATTCACTCGTCGCTCGAAGGCGACGATATCCCAGCGGCACTCCCACACAGCCTCGTGCCGGCGCAAGAATCGGCAGGGCAAGTTTGCCAAGCGCGAAGCTCGAACCCGCATGGAGACCTAAGCCGACATAAAATTCCCGAAACTTGATATGCAACAAGTCCGTTTTCACAAAAAAAGGAACTTCCAGAAAGAACGTGTTTCGAGCCGTAGCGAGGCCGGTAAATACGGAAACTTCGGGAAAGACGTATCCGCCACTTTTGCGCAAGAAATACTCGTATTCGATTCCGAAAAGATCCTTAGGAAAGCTCAGGTGCCCAGCCCACTGTACCTGCCAGCGATGAGGTCGTTGTCCCGACTCGGCCGAAGCCTCAGACGAAACAAAGATCACGCCGCCCCAAAGGAACACCGCAAGCCTGCGTAAAAATTTCCCAACGAGCACCATGAAAATCTAGTGGCCCCTCGCTGCAATTGCAAAAAAGAGAATGGCATCGAGGATTCACCGTCGTTTCCGGGCTGCGCCGGCCCCATGTGGACCAAGCAGTAGTTTCTGAAACGCCGTCCCGATCGCACATTGACGCGACTAGGGGCCCTCCATACGAGTACGCTAAGCCGCTGATTTACGTAAGCAAATTTGACCGCATGTGCCTCGTGGCCGCCGCCTTAAAGATCCGGCGCCAAAACCTCGATATACTTACGGATATGCCTCGGATCGCGAAAGCTGGACCGCTCATCCTTTTTGCTTTCGTTGCCATGACACTTTCGGCCTGTGGGGCCATGTTCAACTATCCCTTCGAAGCCAAAGTAGCCGATCCGTTGCCCCTCCCTCCAAAGACAAACGAAGCACCCACGATTTCCCCCATTAGCAACACCAGCACGCCGTGGAACGTCGCTAAGGTGATCGACTTTGGCATTTCCGATAGCGACAGCATCCTCTCGTGCAGCTCCGCACATCTGAGCATGAGCTCCGCCGACACGAGCCTCGTTGCAAATGCTGCGGTGACGTTTGGCGGCACCGTACCCAACTGCCGTGCAACCCTGACTCCCCAAGAGAATCAACAGGGCAGCGCTCTCATCACGATCACCGTAAGCGACGGAACGCTCATGAACCAAACCGTGTTTAGCCTCAGCGTATCGGGTCCTCAGCTCGCCCAGTCACCGAACACCTCCGGAAACAATTGGTATTCGATTGCCTCAGACGCCACAGGCAACAAACTTGTGGCAGCGAGTTACGGTGGATTTATTCATACGTCTAGCGACGCGGGAGCCACGTGGGTCAGGAGACTGTCTGCCGGGGACAAAAAATGGGGGAAAGTTGTTTCTTCGTCTGATGGAATGAGGCTCGCTGCGATTGTCGGTTTCTACGCCAACCGCACGGACGCCGATTATGTCTATACATCCGCTGATGGCGGAGTCACCTGGGTTGCGCGAACAGGCTCTGGGCAAAGGGCCTGGTCAGCACTGGCTTCGTCCGCAGACGGCACGAAACTCGTGGCCACGGTGTTTACGGATGCGGGCGGGTACCTCTACACCTCAACTGATGCGGGAGTCACGTGGACCGAGCAGACCGCTGCTGGCCGCCGGCACTGGGCGGGAGTTGCTATGTCGTCTGACGGAAACAAAATTGCCGGAGGCCTCTGGGACGGCGATGGCGGAATGGTGGTTACCGGAGCCAATTCCACGGGCAATTGGACGTGGACCGTAAACCCCACGGGCGGCGGAGTGAGATGGATCGTCGGAGGCAGCGCTGATTTCTCACTTCTTGCAATCAACGGCACAGGCAACGATGTTTCCCTTTCCTTTGACGGAGGGGCCACGTGGGCAACCAAGGCTCTGCCAGGTACGGGACAGGTTCGCGGGCTTGCCGTGTCGGCAGACGGAAAAGTGATCGTGGTGGGAACCTACAATGCCACGGGCGGCGCCGTTTACACCTCTAAGGACAACGGCACGACCTGGCACCAAGAAATAGCCATGACGGATAGTCCGCAGAACTGGGGTTTTCTCGTGGCCTCCAATTCTACCGGAAGCAAACTCGCCTTTGCCCAGGGCAGTGGATCTTTTTCGGTTGACCTCGGACTCGACTCTTTACAGCAAGCGCCAAACACCGAAGGTCAAAAATGGAATTCAGTTGCATCCGACACTTCGGGAACCAAATTGGCAGCGGTTGTTTTTGGGGGCTACATCTATACGTCCACGAATTCCGGTTTGACTTGGACTCCGAGAACTTCGGCGGGATTCAAGAATTGGGGAACCATCACCTCTTCTGCCGATGGCATGAAACTGGCCGCCACCGTGGGGAACCACGACAACGAGTACCAAAGCGGTGGCGCGGATATTGATTACATTTACACATCGAGTGACGGAGGCGCCACCTGGGTTGCGCAAACCAACTCAGGGCAAAGACACTGGTCGTCCATCACTTCGTCGGCCGACGGAACTAAACTGGCCGCCACAACCTGGAAGTTCAGCGTGTCCACGGCATTCCTTTACACTTCGTCGGACTCGGGAGTTACCTGGACCCAGCAAACCGCGGCGGGTGGCCGGCATTGGCAGTCGATTGTTTCTTCGCCCGACGGAACCAAGCTTGCCGCCTCTTTGTGGGATGGAGATGGCGGTGGCGTTGTCACCGGCACGTATGCCGCGGGCGCTTGGACTTGGACATTAAACAATACGGGCGGCTGGGACAATCGATGGGTGATCGCGGGGAGTGCAGATCTTTCCCTACTTGCGATCAACAGCAATAACTCCGACATCACGCTCTCCACAGATGGAGGAAGTACCTGGAGTACCAAGGCAATACCCGGCGGCGAACACATTCTCAGCATTGACTTGTCCCACGACGGTTCCAGGCTTGTCATCGGAACCTACAACGAATCGGGTGAAGGCGCCGTTTATTCGTCCGTGGATCAGGGGACGAGCTGGACTTTTCTGGGACGAGTCAATATCGGTGGCCCCTATCCGTATTTCGTGGTGAACGTGAATGCTGCGGGCAACCAAATCGTGGCGGCTCAGTATGGCGGAGCCATTTCTTATATAGGCGGCGGATCCATTTGGACCGTGCATTAGCCCATGAGGCGCGCCTCCCGATCGCACGTTGACGCGACTCGGCCGCCTCTTTACTCTCGGCCCCCATGAGTTTTGGGATGGTCCTTGTTTGGCAGATTTCCTGGATCGCTTTGGCGTGGGCGTTCGGGCGCCGCTTTGCGTGGGTGGCGCGCGCCCCGATGCTCGATGTCTTGGCGTCGATGCTGACCTGGCTTCCGTGGCTCGCAGCCTTCTACGCGCGCGGATGGCAAGGACTTGGCCTCTGCCTTGCGGCTCAACTGCTGTCGCTCGAAGCCTTTAGCCTCGTGCATGGCTTTGCGCATCGAAGCACTTCGGGGGGCGCCAAGATCCGTCACGCCCTGGACGAAGTCGTCGGGCCTGTTCGAAATCGCGTGGGCTTGTGGGTCACACTCTTGATTTTGCCGGCGATGTGGATGATTCGACTCGGGCAATGCACCGTCTACCCTCTCCAAGTCTGGGGCCTGGGCTTTCCGTGGTACCGCCATTCCGACTGGGTGAGCCTCAACCGCCAAAAGTTCCAGGGCCTGGTCGGCCACGACCTGATCTGGTGCCTCTACTGCGAATGGGTGTTGTCGATTTACAGCCTCGGAGCCGAAATGATTCGCAACAACGAGTCCTGGTGGTGCCCGATCCAGTTCCACGACCTGGAAAAGTGCCAGCGTTGCGTTCCGGATTTTCCGGATATCGCGAAGTGGGTTCCGCCCACGGGATCTCTTCAAGAGGTCAAAGACGATCTGCTCAAGAGATACTGCCCAAAGAAAACCCCTCGCGCCTGGACCGGCTACCGGGCCCCTCGCTAACATGATCCAACGCGACCTCAATCGACTGCTATGGCTCGAAAAAGAGCTCGGCAAAAAAATTGTCGAAATGTCTGAGTTTACGGCGCGCTTCGAATCGCGCCTTTCCCGGCCCCACCGCTCCTTTGTCGCCAGTCGCCTTAACTTTCTAAGCTATCTCAGACTCCGACAACACGACCTGAAAACCCTCCAACTGGAGCTCACTCATTTCGGACTCTCGTCTCTGGGCCGCTCGGAATCGTTCGTGCAGCACAATCTCGAGCAAACCCACCGTAGAATCTTGGAAAGCCTGCAAGCTAACCTCCCCACGAAACGTCGTTCTGCGCTTGGAGCCCACACGCCCCCTCATCCCCTCAGCTGGGAAGCGGCCGAGAAGCGGCTTCATCGACACACGCGCGATCTCTTGGGACCTAAACCCGCGCGCCGTCACGTTTCGATTATGGTCACGGCCCCCACCCTGGATGATTTTTCGGAAGCTTGGATGAGAGAAGTTCTCCGAGCCGGCTGTAACTTGATCCGCATCAACGCCGCTCACGACAGCAAAGAGGCCTGGAAAAAGATGATTTCCACGGTTCGTCGTGTCTCGCAAAAAGAGCAAGTCGCGTGCCGCATTCTTATGGACCTGCCGGGGCCTAAGATCCGGACCCGCTTGAGCAAGACCCTTCGCGTAACCGAAGGAGACACGCTGGTACTGGGCCGCTCCGCGACGAAACCTAAAAACTCACTCGAATGCACTTATCCCGAGGTCCTGGCCCAGGTGCGCGTGGGACAACGAGTGCTTTTTGACGACGGCAAGATTGAAACGCGCGTGATCGAAAGGCTCGCCCCGCGCGTGCTTAAGATCGAAGTTACGCGAGTTTCCAAAGCCGAGACAAAGCTGAGATCCGAGAAGGGCATTAACTTCCCGGATTCGGAACTGAGCGTGGATGAGTTTCCTCCTGCGGATTTCGAAACCCTTCGTTTTGCCGCCCAACACTGCGACCTGGTGGGCCTTTCGTTTGTCCAAGATCCGTCCACTCTGCGCCGGGTGCGTGAGGCTCTGTCTCGCCTGACCCACCGAAAACTAGGACTCGTCCTAAAGATCGAAACACGACTCGCGTTCACGAAACTCCCAGAGCTTTTGCTGGAGGCCATGGCGGGTTACCCGGTGGGAGTCATGATTGCTCGGGGCGACCTGGGCGTGGAGATCGGCTTTGAACGCATGGCCGAGGTCCAGGAAGAAATTCTGTGTCTCTGCGAGGCGGCCCACGTCCCCGTGATCTGGGCCACGCAGGTGCTCGAATCTTCGGCCAAGTCCGGGATCCCCACCCGATCCGAGGTGACGGATGCCGCGACCTCGGTGCGTGCCGAATGCGTGATGCTCAACAAAGGCCCTTTTATCATTCAGACCGTGAAGTCCTTAGACGACGTTCTGAGACGAATGGAGAGCCATACTTATAAGAGACGCCAACTCTACAGGCCCCTCAAGGTGGCACTGCTGGAGCCTCCACAATCGCCCCATCCCTAGTCCGAACTCGCCGGGCTAGGTTCGTCCAAAACGGCGAGCACTTCTCCCGCACGGTGCCCCTTGGCAGCGAGAGCACGGATCACGCGTTGGCGTAGTTCGCGCTCGCTGTAGCCACCCCGTCGCCGCAAGCGGCGCACTGTTTTTTCCACGAGGGTGCGGAGCTCGGCGTGTGCGTCCGTGCCGATATCCCCAAAGGCCTGCTTGATGTCGCCGTCGGACACCGTACATTTCTCTCCCCGCAAACGAGCTTTCACGAGCGAGGCCCCTAAGCCCTTGCGCAACAGCTGACGAGTGCGTGCCTTTTGGTAATTCTGCTCGCGAAAATAGCCTTCTTCCACCAAGGCATCCAGAAGTGCGCGGCCGTCGGCGAGCGGAATCCCGCGAGCCTTCAACTTCGATTCGAGGGTGTGGCGCGAGTAGTCGCGGCGCGACAAAAGCCACAACACGTAGCTGCGGGCGGACTTCAGCGCCTCTTCCGGAGACTCTGTTTTCTTGATCATCAGATCCGCCGCAGCGACGAACGCTCCAACTGCTCACCGTCGATGTTGGCCGGCATCGAGGACCCGTGCCAGAGCGAGCTTTGGCGGCCCCCCATACGAACCTTTGTGCTGTCGACTTCCGCCTCGATGATCGAATTGAATCCGAGTTCAGCAGCGAAAAAGGCCATCCGCACGATGGTCTCGCGACGATCATCGCACTTTTCCACGATCACTCGCTTGGTGTGGCGGCGAAGCACGCGCACGTAACCCGGGTAAGCCTTGGTGATAAAGTACACGTCCTTTGCCTTTTCCATGAGCTCGTCGTAACGAACGCGCTGGGGCAAGACCTTCTCGTCAAAACAGGTGGGACAATAATTCGCGAGAAGTAGCTCGGGCGGGCAACGGCTAAAAAACGAGAACGCGTTCGTATCCACGTACTCGAGGCAATTCTTGCACACATGACGAGCACAAATCCCGCAGGGATGCGATCCTTTGCCGGCGGCTTCCCCGCAAACGGCACAATTCTGGACGTCGCTCATAGAAATCCCCAGCTCATTTGATCCACCGGGAAAGGTCATATTACATGAAGGGCTTGGGGACGATCATATTCCGGGCTGCCGGCCCGCAAGACATTCCCGCGCTCGCGCTCCTCGTGAATTCGGGATACCGAGGCGACGTCTCGCGCGAGGGGTGGACGACCGAAGCCGATCTCCTCGATGGGCAACGCACCGACGAAGGACGCCTGGGCGAGATCCTCGAGCGTCCCGATGTACGCATCGAAGTGGCTTTTGACGGTCCCGCTCTGATCGCGTGCATGGAGCTTCGTCGGGAAAGCCCCGAATCCTGCTACCTCGGAATGCTCACCGTGGCCCCGGCCCGGCAGGCCCGCGGCACGGGCTCCGCCCTCCTTAGCCATGCCGAGAATCTCGCTCAAGGATGGGGCTGTCGACGGATCCGCATGACCGTGGTCCACCTCAGACCAGAGCTCCTTGCGTACTATGAGCGGCGTGGCTATCGACGGACGGGAGGGAGCGAGCCCTTTCCTGCAGGGGACCGCCGCTTTGGCATTCCCAAACGCAACGACCTGCGCCTAGTCGAGCTCGTCAAAACACTTCCGTAAGCCCCCATCGCGGACCCCCACCCGAGGGACTAAGATCTCGGCATGAGAGCATTTCGCCCGGTCGCCATCCTCGGATCCAAACGCATTCCGTTCGTGCGCTCGTTTGCGCAATACTCAAAGATCCCCCTCGGCGATCTCCTCAACCCCGTGATCCGCGGAATCGTTGAAACCTACGGCCTGCGCGGCGTTCGTCTGGGCGACGTTGCTCTCGGCGCGGTGATCCAACGCACGAGCGATTTCAGTCTCGCGCGTGAAGCCGTGCTCGAAAGTGGTCTCCACCCCCACACCCCCGCTTACAACGTCCAGCGCGCGTGCGGAACCAGCCTCGAGGCCGCCGGACAGATCGCCCTCAAGATCGCCGCGGGCCGCATGGACAGCGGGATCGCGGGCGGCGCCGATTCCAACAGCGACGTGCCTTTGCTCCTTTCGCGTGAAGCGGGCTGGAAGCTCGTGGCGTTCTCCAAAGCCCGCAGCCTGGGAGAACGCCTCCAGATCCTGGCACAGGTGCGGCCTTCGGACTTTGCCGTCAAGGTGCCGGGCGTGATCGAGCCTCGAACGGGCCTCAGCATGGGCGAGCACACCGAGCTGATGGTGAAAGAATGGAAAATCCCCCGCGCAGACCAGGATGCCCTCACTTTACGCAGTCACCAAAACGCCGCCAAAGCGTATCGCGACGGATTCATGGACGAGCTGCTGCTCGAACACCGCGGACTCAAACGCGACACCCTTTTGCGCGAGGACACCTCGCTCGAAAAACTTGCCAAACTACAGCCTGTTTTTGACCCCTCGGGGGCAGGCACGCTCACGGCAGGCAACAGCAGCGCCCTCACGGACGGCGCCGCGGCGGTGCTCCTGGGCTCCGAGGAATTCGCACAAAAACAAGGTCTCAAGCCTTGGGCATACCTGGCCGACCTGGAAACGGCTGCCGTCGATTTTGTGGGGGGCGAAGGTTTGTTGATGGCCCCCACCTACGCGGTGGCCCGACTCCTCGCTCGCAATGGGCTGAAGCTCCAGGACTTCGACAACTATGAGATTCACGAGGCTTTCGCCGGCCAGGTGCTCTGCACGCTGCGCGCCTGGGAATCTGAAAGCTACTGTCGCGAAAGACTCGGCCTCGACCAGGCCTTGGGCGCCATCGACCCCCTCAAAATAAATCCCTTCGGCAGCAGTGTCGCGCTCGGTCACCCCTTTGCGGCGACCGGAGCCCGAATCCTTGGGACAGCGGCCAAAAACTTGCGGGACAAGGGGGTCGGTCGCACGCTCATATCCCTCTGTACCGCCGGAGGAATGGGCGTCGCCGCAATCGTAGAAGCAAAAGCTTCGTTCGCAAAAACCGAACGTTGAGAATACAAGCCGTTCGTCGTTCTATGATGAGCGCATGACGGAAGAAAACGGCGGAACCGCCGCCGCCCAACCCAATGTTGCCGATTTTGGGGACTATCGGGATTATCTCAAGGCCGTCTTCGAGGCGCGGAAGTCGCCCACCCATCGCATTTCTTACGAATGCCTCGCACGACGCTCTAAACTGAGCAAAACCCACGTCCACGACATTCTGCGCAAAAAGGTTCATGCCTCACTAGAAGGGCTCGCCGCACTTTGCCGGGCCCTCAAGGTCGAAGCAAGCGACCGCGAAGTCCTTATTCTGAACCTGCTCGCACTGACATCTACGGACGAGGACATCCGAGGCTTCTTCAAGCACGCCTATCAAATGCTTCGGGGGACAACGCGCTATCGACTCTCTAACGGAGAAACCACGACCATGGATCCCGCTCCCGAGGCCTCAAACCGATTTCCCAACCTCCTGCCCTTCCTTGCCCTCGAGATGTCGAACCTTAAGGGCTACCAGCCGAATGTGGATTGGATGTCTAAGCGAATTCGAACCCCGGAACTCCGCCGCCCCCAGGAACTTTCCGGCGCTCTGGAACATATCAGACAAAGGAAGCTCCTCCCGGAGGGGCCACGCGTGGAACCCATTCCTCCGATGAGTTGCTCGACCAGCGGAGGGCTGTCGATGTGTCAGGAAGTGGCACACGTGATGAACCAAGCCCTCAGTAAATCTCACGCCAATCAAGATGAGCTGCGCTGGATGACGGGCTGGCGAATCGCCGCGCACTCGGCAAAAGCCCTCGATCAAATCAAGAATATTTGCGTCAAGGCTCTCCTGTCGTGCCGCGATCTCGAAGCGCCTCCGGGTCAAGGAGAAGAAGTTCACCTGCTCTCCATCAACATCGTGACACTGGCACAGGCGGAGGAGCTCCCCGCCTCTAGAGTTGATCGGCGCGGACACGAACCTTGATCGGCGACTGACCTTCGTGCGAAAGCTCTGCGACCGTCGGCCATCCGTCCTCTTCTACCCATCGAAGAGCCCAGCCTTGCGCCCGCGCAACCGTGACCGGAAGCTTCGTGAGCTTTTCACGAAAGGCCACGCCGAGCTTCAACGGCCCTACCTCACGCTCGATGCTCGTTCCCTGGGCCAGATTGTCATGGATGCATTGGGCCTTGAGCCGTCCCTTCAGCACAGTCACTGACTGCAAAACCGTGCAGGGCAATTCGCCCTTCTTTGCCCAGACGTCGCGGGAGTTCCTGCGTACGTAAACGTGGGGAGGACCGCCGGACTCGATCGACCACTGTGTGACGAGCAAAAGGGCTTCACCGAAACGCGCGACATGAAGAATCTCGTGCTCTGCCGCCTCTTTGGGCAAGGTGATCTCCTTCCACTTTGCGTAAGGCGGGGCGGATTCAAAGAGCTTGGATTTCTGCTCGATGCCGTCCCCAAACTCCAAACGTCCTAAGTACGCGGCCCGCGGGGTGAGCGCCGCCGCCGTGAAGCGCGGTTTCCGGGGCGCAGCTGTGGCCGTCAACGAGAGCAACACCGCGAACAAAAGGAGTCGATGCATCGCTTACACTCTCGGGAAAAGAATGGGTTCCTCGGAATCGGCGTCCAGCGTAAGCCGGTCCACGAAATCCGTTCCCTCGGGGCCTTGAAGCCAAGAGATAAGAATGTCCGCGAAGTAATAGATCACGGGCATTTCCGGCGTGCGATCCCACGAAATTTCCACTTCTACCGTGGTGGGCCGACGGCCCGTGCGGAGTCCCGATTCCGGGGTCCACTCGAACATCAAATCGCGGCTTACGCACACGATCTTCAGCAACTCACGCTGGCTCGTGGTCCACACGAAAACACCCATCTGGTTTTCGCCCAAAAAGACGTCGTAGTGCTGGGCCCCGTCGACCAGCTCGAGCACGTCTTGACGGCCTGACAATTCCAAGTTGCGCTTGAGATTGGCTCCGAGAAACTTGGGCTGGAGGAAACTTCGGAGAGCCCCCTGGAAGGCTCGGGCCGGATTCACAAAACTACAACTCGCGCGTCGTTCGCGAATGGCCTTGATTTCCACCGGAACCGGGAACGGCCGCCCACGAATGCTCACCGAGATGTCTACGAGCTGCCCGGGCTGGTAATCCGGAGCGGCATCAAAAAGAAGCGCCATTCCTCCCTGGGAGATATTGAGCACGCGCACGGGAACTTCGCCGATATAGGCCTCGACTGCGGCCAAAGGAGTGATGTCCGCACCGGATAACTCAACGGTGTAGCGATAGTCGTCGGAGCGTTTTGCGGGCATGGGCCGGCATCCTAGCAAAGAAAACGGAAACAGAAATATGGTGAGGCGGGTCCGGCAGAACCCACCTCACCTGCCGCTCGGAGACTGACTGGACTCTGAGCAGGGTAAAAAGACCCCGGAATTTCGGTCCCGGAGGCTTTCTACCTCATATTTGTATGAGGCCGCTTCTTAGGCGACTTTCTTGAGAACCTTTTGTTGGTAATGCGAAAGCTTTTGCTCGAAATCGATGGGCTTCTTGCCGTCGCCGCGAATCACGCCAGCCATGTAGAGTTCGTAGTGCTCCATACAGAAGCCGAACTTTTCGGGCTTCTTTTTGCAGGCCTCGGACTTACAGCCCGTGAGTCCGAGCTGAACAACGTTGCTTTGGTCTTGGGGTTTCTTTTCAGGCTTCTTAACGTCCGACATCTGCTTCTCCCTTGTTTAGAGGGCCCACTTGCCCTCTCAGTTTGTGCCCTGCGCTACTGCGCCGCACAATTAACTCTTCGACACGATGGGCCGAAACTTTAGCGCGGGGCGCAATTATTCTTATAATTCCTTTAATTTTAGATAATTGCAGACAATTTTTCAGGAAGCCCCATGGACCTTAAGGCGGACACACCCTAGGCTTTCCTGGTGAGCGCAAAGTTTCTCGGCTGGACCTTGGGAGTGGCTCTGGGACTCGTGGCCCTAGCTTACGCCGCGCTCCCCCGGGCGCGCCACGCGGCCGAAGCCCGCCTTGAGGGCCAGCTCGCCGAAGCGGGCCTGACGGCGAAGGTGCATCTGCGGAAAGTAGGTTGGCCTCACTCTCAAGCATCCGTTGCGATCACTCGGCCCTTTGCCCTCACCCTCGACCCCATCGATATCGATTTGCAATGGGAGCCCGGGAAGCCTCTCACCTTCTGTCTCAAGGGCCAGCAACTCGCCACGCAAGAAACCCAGTGGTCGGGCGCTTCCGCGGGGGATGCCCATCTCCAACTCTGCGGCCAATACTTCCAAGGCCAAAGCACCTTGACCGAATTCGAAGGCCGGATCGCTCTGGGGCGTCCCCTGCAAGCGCAGCTGAGCGTGCCACGGCAGAAACCCGACAGCAAACAGTGGAGGATAGAGGCAACGGTCGCAGCCCAAGACATTCCCCTGCGTGATTGGATGGACACTTCGCACTCCGATCGACTGCGCTTAACAAAGCCCTTGGAGCTGACGGCCTTGCTCGAGGATCCGCTAGGGTCGTTGCCGCGGGCCGATTTGAGTGCCCCCAGCCTGACTCTCCAGTACTCGGGCAAGGCCCCGCAAGGAGCGGCACGCGAGCTCTCGGCCCTCCTCGAGAAACCGTCGGCGAAGCTCGCATGGATGGGGGGACGCCTCGCTCTCCGCGAGGCTTCGACACGCGCCAAGCTACGCAGCGGCCCGAGCCACGCGCAGCTTCGCGCCCGGGTAAACGGCCGCCGTTTTGAAGTCGACGCGTTCGGTAGCCTTTCGGCCGATCAGAGATTCCTGCAATCCTGGAGCGTTCCCGACATCGAAACTTGGCAGGGCGAGTTTAAGATCACCGCCCAAGGCGACGTCGCTCCGTGGCGCACCCAAGCGCAGCTATCCCTCACCCAAACTCAACTCCGTGTGTTCGGCCTGGATATCAGCGGCCTTGCCCTGAGCACTCGTCTCGCGTGCGCTCAGACTTCCGATTGCCGCCTAGGTCCCGGCGAGCACCGATTGCGGGTCTCACGCCTCGGCAAAGACCTCGCCTTTGAGCGAATGCATCTGGAACTCTCTAGCCTGTCCCAACAACCCGATTCGTTTGAAGGAGCGCTCGCAGCGGATTGGAACGGATCGGAACTCCGCAGCCGAAAACTTCACTTCGAGCAAGGCACGATTCCCAAACTGCACGCGCGTGTCGATTGGCAGAAGGTCCCGCTCGGACCGCTGCTCAAACTCGCCGCCTCAGACCGCCTGAGTGGACAGGGAACTCTCCAAGGTTATTTCGAAATCCAGGCTCATTTCGGAGAGAAGTGGGTGCTTTCCCCGAGCACACTCGAATCCACCGGCCCTGGTTGGGTGCGCTATCTCGACCCCACGACGGCGTCGGTGCCCAAGACCATCGACACCCTGGGCGGATTCACCGACCTTCTGGCGCTCGGCCAACAAGCCCTGGTCTTCAAAGCTCTCGACAACTTCCATTATTCGCTGCTCCGCGTAGAACTCGAGCGCCCCTCCGACAAGAGTATGAAAGTTCAAGTGGCCCTGCGAGGAAACAATCCAGAGCTCGCCCGCGGTCAACCCTTCGAAATCAACGTACCGATCGAGGGCGACATCGAAGGTCTTTTGATGGAAAGCGTGTACCGCACTCTTGCGGGATCCAACGAGTCACGGGACTATATCTCCAGGATAAGAAAGTTGAGGAAGAAATGACCGATCTAAGAAAGCTCTGGGTGCCGGCGTTGCTGGCTACCCTCGTCCCAGCCTGCACGCATCATGTAAAAATCGAGCCTTCGGAGAAGCCCTTCGTGGTGAATCTCAACGTGAAGATTGATCACGAAGTGAAGCTTGAAATCGAGGAAAAGAACCAGGATCTCCTAGGCCTCGAAGACGAAGTCCTCGCCAAAGAGAAGCCCGCCGCCAAAAGCAAAAAAAGGAGCTCATAAATGAAACTGCATTTTTGGGGACTGCTCGTCAGCGCTGTCGTGGGACTTTCCGCCCATGCCGATCTTGAATCGCTCAAGGCCCGCCTTCCGGATCTGGTCCAGGCCAAGGAAGCCGGACTCGTCGGAGAACAAAGGGACGGACTCGTCGGAATTGTCGATGCTGGCAAGGCGACGGCAACCGTCAAAAAGCTTGTCGAAGAAGAGAACGCCGACCGTCGCAAACTCTACCAAGAACGGGCCAAGGAACAGAACAAAACCATCGACGTGTTTTCCGCCGTGATGGGCGAGGCTCGCATCAAGGGCGAAAAGGCCGGGCGCAAAGTCCAATCACCCACGGGGACCTGGGTTCAGAAGTAAGTTCCCGAGTCGCTTTGGCGCCCTAAATACCATGACTTGGGGCGCCAAAAATCGCGACCATCGCACTCACCTTTTTCCGAAAAGCCCGTGTCATAATGGACCTATGGCGAAGTCGATCGACATCCAGAACTTCATCCAATCCCATCACAACGTCGACAAGTATCGGAAAACGACGTGGACCGGAAGTTTCCAGGAGTACTTGGACATCATCACCGAGAGTCCCGATGTCACGCGCAACGCTTTCCAGCGCCTCTACGACATGATCATTTCGTACGGGTCGGAAGACACCGTCGACTTCAAGAAAAAGATCACGCACTACAACTTCTTCGACGATCCCTTGGACAACGGCCAAGACGCCGTCTTCGGCCTCGAGATTCCACTCATGAAACTCGTGAACGTCCTGAAGTCGGCAGCCAAAGGCTATGGCCCGCAGAACCGAGTGATTCTGTTGCACGGCCCAGTCGGATCCAGCAAATCCACGATCGTGCGCATGCTCAAGAAAGGCCTCGAACACTACACTCAGCAAGACTCCGGACGCCTTTACTCCTTCTCGTGGATCAACCCGGGCAATCTCGACATTCCCGTTTTCCGCCACCTCCAAGAACTCGGACTCGACGAGATGCCGGATCCGATGAACGAAGATCCCCTCAAACTGATCCCGGAAGAGTTGCGTCCGAAGTTCCTCGACGAACTGAACCGCTCGCGCAAGGACGGGTACAAGATCGGCATCTGGGGAGACCTCAACCCCGCCTCGCGCTTCATGTTCACCGAACTGATGAAGCACTACAAAGGCGAGTGGCTCAAAGTCGTTGAGCACATCCGAGTGCGCCGATTGATTTTCAGCGAGAAAGACCGTGTGGGCATCGGCACCTTCCAGCCGAAGGACGAAAAGAACCAAGACGCCACCGAACTCACCGGAGACATCAACTACCGCAAGATCGCCATCTTTGGTTCCGATTCCGATCCGCGCGCCTTTAACTTCGACGGCGAGTTCAACATCGCCAATCGCGGCCTGATCGAGTTCGTCGAAGTCCTCAAGCTCGACGTGGCCTTCCTCTATGACCTGCTAGGCGCTTCTCAGGAGCACAAGATCAAGCCCAAGAAGTTCGCGCAGACCGACATCGACGAAGTCATCATCGGTCACACGAACGAGCCCGAATACAAGAAGCTCCAGAACAACGAGTTCATGGAAGCTCTGCGGGACCGCACGATCAAGGTCGACATCCCCTACATCACCAAGTGGAAGCAAGAGACGAAGATCTACAAAAAGACCTTCTCCCGCGAGCGAGTCCGCGGCGTGCACGTGGCGCCCCACACACTTGAGATGGCAGCGTTGTGGTCCGTGCTCACCCGCCTGGAGATCCCCAAGAAAGCCCAGCTCTCTCTGCTCCAAAAGGTAAAGCTCTACGACGGAAAGACGCTCCCCGGCTTTACCGAGGACAACGTCAAGGAGCTCCGCAAAGAAACCGTGCGCGAAGGGATGGACGGCATCTCCGCCCGCTACGTGCAGGACAAGATCTCCAACGCGCTCGTGAACGAGGGCGAGCCGAACGGCTGCCTGAACCCGTTCATGGTGCTCAATGAGTTGGAGGGCGGCCTGCGCAGCCACTCGCTGATCTCGTCGGAAGAGAAGCGCAAGAACTACCGCGACATGCTCGCGGTGGTGAAGCAAGAGTACGAAGACATCGTGAAGTACGAAGTGCAACGCGCGATCTCGGCGGACGAAGACGCCATCGCCAAGCTCTGCGCCAACTACATCGACAACGTGAAGGCCTACACCCAAAAGGAAAAGGTCCGCAACCGTTACACGGGTCAGTACGAGGAACCCGACGAGCGCCTCATGCGCTCGATCGAGGAGAAGATCGACATCCCCGATATCCGCAAGGACGACTTCCGCCGGGAGATCATGAACTACATCGGCGCGCTGGCCGTAGAAGGCAAAACCTTCGACTACCGCACGAACGAACGCCTGCACAAGGCACTCGAGCTGAAGCTCTTCGAGGACCAGAAGGACTCGATCAAGCTGACGACGCTCGTATCCAACGTGGTCGACAAGGCCACGCAGGAAAAAATCGACATCGTGAAAAGCCGCCTGATCAAGAACTTCGGCTACGACGAAGTCTCCGCCACGGACGTACTGCAATACGTGGCTTCGATCTTCGCGCGTGGCGACTCCAAGGCCGGCAAAGAGAACAAGTAAGATCAAGAACTTCCCTGCGGAATTGAGAAGTTCTCGTTAAGCTTTTCACTTTGTGCGGAAAGGAGTCTTTTCCGTGTGATAACCTCAAAAGATGATGCGGGACGTCGCGGGGCGTTTGTGTTTACTTGGCTACTGTTTTCTCGGCGGCTGCAATTTCCTAGTAACCACAGTGGGACCTCCAGGCACCTCCCCAGGCAGCACAGTAGACACCCCCGTAGTCAAAGCTAACCAGGCGCCCGTGCTCGTTGCGGAGTCATTGATTCTGGATGAGGACACTCCCTTTCAGTTCGTTCCCCAAGGCACGGATGCCGATGGCGATCCCTTAAGCTATTCGGTCGTTCAGTATCCAGCGCACGGAATCCTCGTTCCCAATGGCAGCGGAGGTTTCACCTATGCGCCCAACGCAAACTATAGCGGCAGCGACTCTTTCTCCTTTAAGGCCAGCGACGGCCACGCCGACTCCGCTATCACTAGCGTCAACATCTCCGTCTCACCCATGAACGATGCCCCCGTCGCCACAGGACAGTCCGTTGAAGTGACCTCGGACATCGCCCACACACTCACCCTGGGAGCTTCCGACATGGACAACGATGCTCTCACCTATTCGGTGATTGCGGGTCCAAGCCACGGCGCTCTGGGCACGATCACCGGCAACACCGTCACCTATACGCCCGCGACGAGCTATGCCGGAGAAGATTCCTTCACCTTCAAAGCCAACGACGGCATGGCCGATTCCAAGACCGTGATGGTCAGTATCTCCGTGGTCTCGTACCTCTACTATTACAACTCCGTGATCAGCACACGTGCATGGACCACTGCCGGCAATTGGTACCGGGACCTCGCTCACACCCAAGCGGCAGGCCGCGCCCCGCAAAACGGCGACCACGTGATCATCTGTCCGGATACCGTAAATCTCTACGATCCGCAGGTCGCGCTTCCTTTGCTCAAACTCCGTGGTTACGAAGGAGCCGGACCCTCCGGTGGATCTTCGCCGAGTTTCCACCTGGGCCAGGTTACCCGTGGACTCTCGATAGCGGCTGGCGGCACGCTTTCTTGCACGGGCGGCTACTGGGGGGGGACGACGGAAGCGAATGTCGCGAGTGCATTTACTGGAAACTGTATCAACGACGGCACACTGAGTGGCGACGCCACGTTCTCGGACACCAGTTCCAACGCAGGACAAGTTAACGGCAACGCTACCTTCAACGACTCAGCCATGAATGAGACTATAGGCACCATTGCGGGAACGGGGACCTTCAACGGATCTTCCACGAACTTAGGGGTCGCACATGCCGAAGCAGTCCGTAGCGCCGGCAGGTTCGCCATCCTCAGCCAACAAAATCGACGGTGGAGCGTAGAAACACCCGGCTTTACGAGCGTAGTCCTGGCTTCACCCATTCCCGCAGGTACCCTAGTCGTCGTTCGTCAAAACGGAGCCCTGACATCTATCTCAAGCATGACTGACTCCAAATCCAACACATGGGCCAACCTGGCCAACGCTTTCTGGTACACGATCGTTACGAACGGGCTGGTTGCAGGCGATACGATTAACCTCAACGCTCCGGCTAACGCCGACGGCCTGCTATATGTCACGCTCTATTCCGACGTAACGAGCCTGAGATCCAGTCATATCCAAAACGGCTCGGTACCAACCGCCACCTCCTGTCATGCGGGCGACCTCGCCATCGGATTCAGCACTAAAGGAGAAACCGCCGCTCCACTTGGCATCGTCTCAGGCTGGACACGCAACTATTACAAGTTAGGTTTCGCCGCCGGCAATGGCACTCGCTCCGAATCTTTTGATTCCAAGATTGTTGGGAGCGCAGGAGACGTGAGCTACCCCAACGCCACTACCGGAGGCGGGAACTGGAACTGGCTCGGCGCTATATGCTTCGGCACGACCGCTAGCCAATGATGTCTCGTCGTTAACGGAACCGAATTCGACAATCCGGTCTTGCGACTCGCGCCACTCGGGCTCATCTCGGTGGACATGACACCAACGTCCTTCCAAATCATTGCTACCGCGTGAACGTTTCCGTTGGCGGCGCGCTCACGTCTTTAGAAGGAAGACCGGCTTCGCTTGCGCGGCGCGATCCTTGGAGGCGTAGCCACTTTCGGCCGGTCAGCCAAGGCCTTCTGCTCTTTGATCAGCACCAAAGCTTCGCAATGGCCCTGCTGCTCGCAAAGGCTTTGGGCAATCGCCTGCGGATCGCCCCCACAAAGCGCGAAGTATTGTCCGGCCTCAAGCGACTTCCCGCCCTGGGAGTAGATCTTCGATTTGGCGCGTTGCTCGGCGACCCCAAAGACGCCGTCGTATTCGCAAGCCTTGGTGCCGTCGGCGTAAAGGCTCTTCAGTCCGCGGATCATCCGAACTTTCTTGCCGTCCTGCGTTTCCGCTTTGAACTCCGCGTGCAACATCGGCTTGCCATTGGGATAAAAGCTCTGCCAAACGCCATCCGGGTCGCCCTGATCGTAACGATGATCGTTGAAGATCTGTCCGCTCGCGTACCACCGTTTGGTGGGACCATGCGGGTTCATTCCCTTAAAGCAGCGCTGCTCGAATATCTCCGACTCTTTGCCGTTCAACTTGTACGGGCGCTTTTTCACTTCCATGCGTCCTCCCGCGCCGCAATCGGCGATGCGCTTCTCGGGCGCGATCGTCGACGGCAGCTCGACCACCGGGGCGGGCGAAGCCGCAGAAGACGGAGAGGCCGCGGGGGTCGCCTCACTGGCATGAGCCGAGGGCAAGATCGAAATGCCGGCGCCCAGCACCGCCACCGAAGCAAACACTTTCCAAATCGGCCACCCGCGCAACGAAAGCCCAAGCGCTCCGAGCGCCACAAAAATCTGCAGCCACGTCCAGGCCAAGTTTGCTCCTAAAGTGGGCAAGCTCACCAAGATCGTGGCGGCGACGGCCGGCAATATGCCCATCAGCACGCCCTTGAGCCAGGATCGTCCAAGGTAGCGCCGCACCCAAGGGCCCAGAAAAAGCATGAGTAGCGTAGGACCCGCAAAAATGCCGATGCTTGCTGCCAAGGAACCTCCTAGGCCTCCCATCTTAAAGCCCATGTAGGTAGACGCAATCACGATGGGGCCCGGCGTGAGATTTCCGTACACGACGGCCGATGAGAAATCCTGCGCGCTCAACCAGCCGTGTCCCTCCACGAGCGAGCGATGCAAGAAAGGAAGCACCATGTAACCCGTGCCGAAGACCGTGGTCCCAGCCACGAAAAAGGCAACGAATACCGTCACCGGATCCAACGCAAGGCCGGCGCGAGGGCGCCGCCACCAGGTCCAAAGCCATCCCCCGACTCCAACGGTGGCGATGATCGCTGGCTCGGGCAACCTCAAAAGCAATGCCAATGCCACGGCAAGCAACGCAAAGCCCGCGGCCGTAAAACGGCCGCCCCCATCCTCAACGACGGCCCTATGGGCGTCTCGAAATAGCTTCGCGCAGGTAAAGGCGATCACGGCGAGCACGGAGGCTTGAAGCAGGTCGAGAGTGAAGTGGAAGGCGCGCGATTCGCGCAGCCAAGGCCCCAGCGCCTGCTCGAAGTAAGCGATCAGGAGCAGCATCAGGAAGGACGGAAGCACGAAGCAAAAGACCGAAAGCAGTCCTCCCCACGTGCCCGCCACTTCCTGGCCCAGAAAAATGGCGAGGAGAGAGGACACGGGACCGGGCATGAGTTTGACGAGGGCCATTCCCTCTTGAAAGCGGCGGCGAGGCACGAGACCAAGTCGGTCGCAGAGCTCGTTTCCCATCATGGCCATGGTCGCGAGAGGCCCCCCAAAGCCAAGGGACCCCACCCGCAACTGACTGAGGGCGAGAACGCGGAGCCTCGCTCCGTCGGACAAAGACTCAGGTTTGATAGTCGAGCTCAACGTGCGTGACTTCTTCGTCGCCCTTCAGCACGCGGAGCGTATTCTTCAGCTTCATGCTCTGAATGAACAGGTCATGCTCTACCGTGAGCCCCTCGTTCACTTGGGGAGCCTTGTAATAGAAGCTCAACCACTCCTGGATGCCCTTCAGCCCCGCACGGGCTGCAAGATCCGAAAAGATCGCGAGATCAAGAACGATCGGCGCGGCCAAAATCGAGTCGCGACAGAGGAAGTTCACCTTGATCTGCATGGGGTATCCCATCCAGCCGAAGATATCGATATTGTCCCAACCTTCCTTGTTGTCTCCGCGGGGCGGGTAATAGCTGATGTTTACCTTGTGATACAGCTCGCCGTAGAGGTCCGGGTAAACGCTAGGCTGGAAAATCGTGTCGAGAACGCCGAGCTTGGATTCTTCCTTGGTCTTGAACGACGCGGGATCATCCAAAACTTCGCCGTCGCGGTTGCCGAGGATGTTCGTAGAAAACCAACCGCTCACTCCGAGCATGCGAGTCTTAAGGCCCGGCGCCAGGACGGTTTTCAGGAAGGTTTGACCGGTCTTGAAGTCGCGGCCCGAAATAGGCACGCCCTTGTCTTGCGCGTACTTGACGAAGGCCGGGATATCCACGGTCAGGTTCGGAGCGCCATTCGCGTAGGGAACGCCTTCCATGAGAGCGGCGTAAGCGTAAACTTGCGAAGGCGCGATGTCCTCCGAGTCTGCCTTGAGGCCTGCCTCAAAGGCTTCCATCGTGGTGTGCACCTGCGAGGGTTTCGAATAAGCCTCGGTAGAACCGCACCACACGATCACCAGACGATCGCAGTTTTTTTCTTTCTTGAACCGCCGCATGTCCTCGCGCAACGCCTGGGCCTTTTCCCAAAGCGTGCCCGTCTTCACGTTCGGGCCCTTGATGTTCTTGATGTACTTCTCGGAGAAAACCGCGGGCATGGGCTTGATCTTGTGGAGCTCTTCCTTCATCGGCTCCAGGTGCGAGTCTTCAAGCACACCGGCTTTCTTGGCGGCTTCGTAGACGGAGTCAGGAAAGATGTCCCAGCCGCCGAACTCAAGAGAGTCGAGGGACGCCAGGGGAAGATACTCGCGAATGAGCGGGAAGGAACGGTTGTTGCCCTTACCGATGCGGATGGTACCGAGCTGCGTGAGTGAGCCAACGGGTTTGGCAAGTCCGCGACGGGCGGCGACGACGCCAGCCACGAAAGTCGTGGCAACGGCACCCATTCCGGGCAACAGCACTCCGAGTTTTCCGGAGGCGGGTTGGATCTTGTATTGCTTCTGGCTCATCTGGACTCCTCAACTGACTGGGCGCGGCCGGAGCCGCTCCCTTTGATTACGGGCTTCAATACGGGGCTCAAATGTTGGCGACGTCCTCACGCAAGGCGCGCACCGTCTCAAACACTTCGCGGAGAACTTCGCGCTCGACGGATTCACTCAACGCCTCGCTCACGGATTCCTTAGCTCCCGCGCGCTGCTCCTTAAGGAACTTCTTTGCGCCGGGAATCGAATACCCCTCGTTGTAGAGGAGGTGTTTGATCTTCAGGAAGTTGTCGACGTCCTCGTCCGAGTACAAACGCTGGCCGCGCGAGGTCTTCGCGGGCTTCAACGCGGGGAACTGAGATTCCCAGAATCGGAGGACATGCGGCATGACACCAATTTTTTCTGCGGCTTCTTTGATGCGGTGAAAGGCCATTGCTGCCGATTTCATCACAGAGATACCCTTAAGTCCAAGCGAGGGATTGCTGAGAACCCACCGAAAGCACGCGGGAAATCCAATTCTGCGCGGCTCCATCGCCCGAACCGTATTGCGACGCGTTATCTGGGATGAGCTGGACTTCCTCGCTTAGCCGGGAGCTTCCGTACTACGGCCAAGGAATGCATGTCGCGATTCGGACTCTCGCTCTTTCGCTCGCCTCCCCGGCGGAGTGCGGGCGCATTCCCTAGTACTCGAGCGCCCGTGCGCTCACTCTCTCGTAGAGCCACTTGAGCGCGGGATACTCGTCGCCGCCATAGGCACGAAACTCCGAGCGCCACGACGAACACTTGCGCAACAGCGCCACGAAAATACCCGTGCGGTCTTCTCCACGCTTGCAGTGTATGAACACGCGACGCCCCGATTGAGCAAGGCGAGCGACCGTACGCAGAACTTCGACCGTCGCGTCGACGGGGTCCAAATTGCGGGTGCGCGGCGCTTCCCCCGGGTAGACTTCGCGGAGCCGGAGGGACTTGGGCTGGCGCCCTCCTACGAGAGTGAGCGGCAAACGGATGTATCCCCGGCCCGTGGCCACCACGGCCTTTTCTTCATTCCCTCCGCCCTCGGCTCGTAGGTCGAGGACGTACTCCACCCGCTCCGTATCCCAGCGCGTGCGCCAGGCCTCACTCTTCAATTGCGGCTCACCGCCGCGGGTCAGAAAATCCCCAAAGTGACGACAAGTCTCGAGGGTCCCCACTCCGTCGAAGTGGCCCAGATAAAAACCTTCGGCCTTTTCCGCGTAGCGACCCTGAGACGAAGTCGCATCCGGAGGCGGCGGGGGACGATCTCCGGCCGCAAGGACCGAAGCGCACCACAAAACCAAGGAGGCGCGCACAAACAAAGGCACTCCGATGCGCAAGTGTTTCATGGTCTCCAAGATAACGGCGACATGCCCGTGGCGCAAAAGGGCCCTAGCTACGAAGCACCCCGCCGAGCTTCTCGGCGGCTTGTACGGCCTTCGCAACGAAGGTGTTTATCTCCTCGTCCGTCAGCGTGCGGTCTTGGCCCTGGAACTTCAGACGGAAAGCGAGCGACTGCTTACCGTCGGGCAACCTGAACACGTCTACGCAACGCAACTCGAGAAGCTCGTTGCCCTGGGCTTTTTTCAGGGAACGCTCCAAGTCGCCTGCGCGCAGATCGGGACCAAAGACGAGCGCGATGTCGCGCTCCACGATGGGCAAACGCACAGAGACTTTGATTTTGCCTCGCGGGTCGACCGGTGCTTGCCGAGCCGCTTCGGCGCGGGCTGTGGGCAAATTCGGGATCGCGCGTACTTCGCCGATGGCTACCCCCAACTGCAAACCCGTGGCGAGATTCAAGAGATCGCCTTTCACGAGGGGGTGCAGCTCACCCACGTAACCCCACACCTGCCCTAGCCCTTTACCGGGCCAGGCAAGAACGGCGGATCGTCCCGGATGCAAGAGCTCCACCGGAATCCAGGGAGCCGTCGCTTCGAGTTCACCGCGTTTCTCGGGATGCGCAAGCACTTCATCAAGGGCCAGGTACTGAACGCCCCCCCAGCGGGGCTCGAACACGGAGAGCTGCTCGATGAGTTCTTCGGCAACGCCCTTGGCGTCGAAAAAATCTACGTGCGCCTTGCGCTCGAAAGAAGCCTTGTCGGTGGACCAATGATCGAGCCCCCGTGGCCCCATCAAGGCCCAGCCGGCATGAAAGTGATCGCGCACCTGCGAGGGGTGCGGATCCGCATCCGACTCATCCCTAGCATAGCGTTCGAAAACCGCGCCGGTATCAAAGAACGCACCGCTCATCTGCCCGAGCGCCGCATGACGCCTGACCACATGCATAAGGCCAGAAACGAGGTTCGTGCGCATATAGCGCCAATCGGCCGAAAGAGGGTTGGCAATCTCCACCGGAGCCACCTTGGGCGTAAACGCAAGCTCTTTCTCGGACACAAAACAGTACGGCATGCACTCGCTGAGGCCCGTCTCCAGAAGGCGTCGCCGCAACACTCGCGTACGGCGATAGAGATTCTCGGTAACGGCCCGCGGCGCGTAGTCCTGATTCGGAAAGCGCTCGGGCACTCGATCAAAACCTAGGACGCGAGCAGCCTCCTCGATCAAATCGATCTGTCTCAGCAAATCCACGCGGTGCGGAGGCACCTCCACACGCACCACGTTGGGAGACTTTACCTGAGCGTCGATCGCGACACTTTGAAATGCTTTCGCGATCTCTTCGGCCGGCGCATCAATGGCCGTGACGCTCTTAAACGAGCGCACATCCAGGTTCACGGAATGCGGAGTCAGCATGGCCGCCGCTTTTTCGGAGCGCACTTCCACGTAAGAACCGCGACGGCGCGCTCCGGTGAGCTGACGCAGCAGGTGGGACACGCGCCCCGCAGCTCGAATCGCGTTAGCCGGATCCACTCCCCGCTCAAAGCGGTGCGAGGAATCGGTGTGAATCTTGTGGCGCTTGGAGGCCGAACGCACGACATCGGGATCGAAAACCGCCGATTCGAGCACCACGCGAGTGGTTTGGGGCGTGACGGAACTTTCAAGCCCACCGATCACACCGGCGAGCGCAAGGGGCTTCTCCAGATCGGCAATGACCAGATCCTCGGCGCCAAGCGTGCGGATAACGCCATCCAAGGTAGCAAGCTTTTCGCCGTTGCGCGCAAAGCGCACGATCAGCTTGGAACCGGTGATCTTGTCGGCATCGAACGCGTGCATCGGATGACCGACTTCCAACAGCACGGAGTTGACCACGTCGACCACCGCGTTGTGCGAACGAAGACCGAGCGTTTCGAGCTTGCGCTTAAGCCAAGGGGCGGTCGTGGCGTTCTGCACGCCCTCGAAGAGTTGGGCTCCGTAAATCGGACATGCGTTCTTGGCCTGCACTTCGCAGCCGATCATAGCTACATCGGCGGTGCCCTGAAGCTCTTCGATTTCGGGATACTCAGGGCGCCCGCCTATCCAACGAGAAATCTCGCGAGCCAAGCCCCAGTGCGACAGGCAGTCCGCACGATCAGGCGTGAGCTCCACTTCCCAGATCTCGTCCTGGAGGCCGAGGGCTTTGAACACCGGCGAGCCGAGCGGCAACGATTCGGGCAAATGGAGAATGCCATTGGCTTCGTCGCTGAGGCCCAACTCGCGTTCGGAGCAGAGCATCCCGAAGGATTCCACTCCGCGAATGGCGCTCTGCTTGATCTTGAGATCGCCAGGCATGACGGTGCCGATCTGTGCAAGTGCCACTTTAACGCCGGCCTTGACGTTGGGTGCGCCACAGACGATCTGCAGCGCTGCCTTTGTGGAATCCACGATCACCTGACAGACATTCAAGCGATCCGCATTGGGATGACGCTCGAAGGATTGGATCTGCGCCACGATTACGGTGTCGAGGCCTTCCCCGAGACGCTTCCAACCACCAATCTCGATGCCCGCCAAAGGAAGCTTCACGCGGAGGTCGGCTGCAAGCGAGAGCGGATCGCGACCAGTCGCAGCCTTCGGAAACATTTCGCCGAGCCACTTAAGCGAAGTCTTCATGACTGCCTCCAGCGGCCGAACTGACTGATGAAGCGATGATCCGATTCAAAATAAGTTCGCAAGTCGTTCACGTCGTACTTGAGCATCGCCATGCGCTCGAGGCCCATTCCGAAGGCGAAACCCTGGTAGGTCTCGGGGTCGATGCCGCAGGACTTGAAAACTTCAGGATCGACCATGCCGCAGCCGCCGATCTCAATCCAGCCGCTGTTCTTGCAAGTCTTGCACCCTTTGCCCCGACAAAAGTGACACTCAATGTCGACTTCCGCCGAAGGTTCCGTAAAGGGGAAGAACGACGGGCGCAGACGCACTTTCAACTCAAACCCGAAGAAGCGACTAACCATTTCCTTGAGGATGCCCTTGAGGTCGGCCATCGTGACGTCTTTGTCCACGAGCAGGCCTTCGATCTGATGGAACATGGGGGAGTGCGTGGCATCGTAGTCCGCACGATACACGCGGCCGGGACACACCATGCGGATCGGCGGCTTTTGCGCAAGCATCGTACGCACTTGCACCGGCGATGTGTGGGTACGTAGCACGACCGGTGCGGGATCGGACCCTTCGCCCTTGACGAAGAAAGTGTCCTGGAGCGCGCGCGCCGGATGGTTGTGTGGAAAGTTGAGCGCATCGAAGTTGTAGAACTCGTGCTCCACCTCAGGCCCGACTTCGACCACGAATCCACAGCTGCGAAAAATGTCGACAAGTTCGTCCTGCACAATCTGCACGGGATGCGCGTGCAAGGTGCCGGGTCGCCGACCCGCCAGCGTGACGTCGACCTTGTCAGCCGCAAGTTTCGCGGAAATTTCCTGGGCCTTGAGGCGCGTCTCGAGCTCATCGAAGCGCGTTTGAATCTGCCCGCGAATCTCGTTGGCGCGCGCTCCCACGTTAGGGCGTTCCGCGGGAGAGAGTCCCCCAACCTGCTTCATGATCTCCGAGAGCGGGCTCTTTTTGCCTAACCAATCCACCCGGATCTTTTCGAGGTCGGCGGTGGTGGCCACGGTCTCAAATAGCCCGGTCGCCTGCGCCTGGAGCTTATCGAGATCATTGAGAAGTTCTGCAAGATTTTTGGGGGCGGACATAGACGATTATTTGTAACAGGTGCGCGCGCGCTTCCCAAGTGACCCCCAAGGATAACGCGCCGCAAATCGCATGTTCGACGCACGGGCGGCACTCACGTCCCGCGAGAACGACGTCGTCCGATCAACCAAGCGACGCGTGTCGCCCTTGATATGTTGTGATGGCAGAAAAAGAAAAAGGGAGCGGGCCCGAAGGCGCGCTCCCTTTTTCCGTGACGATTTGGGACTGAGAAAAGACTTAGGCGCGGACCGTTTGCACGATAGCTTCGAAAGCTTTGCCGTCGACAACGGCGAGCTCGGCGAGGATCTTGCGATCCAGAGCCACGTTCGCGTTGGTCAAGCCGGCGATCAGCTTCGAGTACGAGATATCGTGATTGCGGGCAGCGGCGTTGATCCGTTGGATCCACAGACCGCGGAAGTCGCGTTTCTTGTCCTTACGGTCACGGAACGCGTACTTGAGAGCCCGGGTGAGGGCTTCGTAAGCTTTGGAGAAAGAGCGACTACCGGAGTTCCGGAAGCCTTCCGTCATCTTCAGAACTTTTTTGTGGCGGCGACGGGTTTTAAATCCACCTTTGGCGCGAGGCATTTCTACTACTCCTTAAAACGAACTATTAGACGGAAGAGACCGTGAGGACTCTGGCGATATTTTTTGCGTGGCCAGGCGAGATGTACGCCGTTTCAGCCAAACGACGAAGGCGACTGCCGCCCTTGCCGAGATTCAAGTGACGAGCACCCGACTTCTTGAACTTGATTTTGCCCGACGCCGTCGTCTTGAAACGCTTCTTCGCGCCGGAGTGGGTCTTCATTTTAGGCATAACAGAACTCCTTAAAAGCACCTCGACTCACGTCGCGGGTTTGTACCTACAGAGGGGCCTGACATTGCCATCGCTCGGCGTCGAAGACAAGCCCCTTGAGTCGAAAATCTCGGGTAGCAACAGCAGCTTAGCCCGCGTTCGAGGCGCCGGGCGGGGGGCCCAGCGGACGTTTCGGAGGCGGCGCCTTCGGCATGCTCGCAACCAAAGCACCCGGAGGAAGTTTTTTGCCCGGAGGAACGGGGCCAAAGAGACAGCCCAAACGCTTGCCCTCCATCTTCGGATTGGCTTCGATCACAGCCATATCATTGAGTTTTTCCACGAACTCTAGAAGCGTCTGCCAGCCCGTCTCAATGTGCTCAAGTTCGCGGCCACGATAGAAAACCGTGACTTTCACTTTGTTGCCTTCTTCCAGGAAGCCCAGCGCCGACCGAGCCTTGTGCTCGAGATCGTGCGTTTCCGTTTTGGGACGGATCTGGATTTCCTTCACTTCGACGATGACCTGCTTCTTCTTGGCAAGCTGGGTCTTCTTCTTTTCCTGATACTTGTACTTGCCGTAGTCCATGATCTTGCACACGGGCGGATCGGACTTTGCGGCGACTTCGACGAGGTCGAGAGCCATGCTCTCGGCGAGTTGAATGGCTTGGCGAGTATCGAGAATACCGAGCTGCTCGCCATCTTTGCCGATGACGCGCACGAAAGAGGCCCGGATTTGGCGATTCAGGGGCAGTTCTTTGAAACCAGAGCTAATAGCGAGTTCTCCTTGTTAGAGGTTCTTATTGGGCCGCGAGGCCCATGCCAGGCTCCGGCAGCGCCGGTCGAGCCTGGGCTTGGAAGTATTGGAGGAGGGCCTCAACCGTGAGGCCCGGTTTCTGATCCCCGTTGGTGAGACGCAGAGTCACAACCCGATCGGCGGCCTCGCGGCCCCCAATCACGATCATGTTCGGAATCTTCAACAGTTGGCAGCGACGGACTTTGCCGCCGAGCTTGTCAGACGAATCGTCGAGCTCAACGCGGTAACCGGCCTGCTTCAGAGCTTGGAACACTTCTTCCGAAAACGCCTTGGCGTCGTCGGATACCGACAGCACCGCCGCCTGCTTGGGCGCCATCCACAACGGGAAGTGACCGGCGGTGTGCTCGATGTAAATGCCAAAGAAACGCTCGAGAGAACCCGCGATCGCGCGGTGAAGCATGACCGGCGTGTGAACGGCGTTGTCGGAACCCGTGTATTCCAGACCGAAACGTCCGGGCATCGAAAAATCGAGTTGCACGGTACCGCATTGATGGGTGCGACCGATGGAATCTTGTAGGTGGAAGTCGATCTTCGGGCCGTAAAACGCGCCGTCTCCGGGGTTCACCTTGAAGCTGAGTCCCGCCTTCGTGAGCGCGGTCTCCAATGCCTTCTCGGCCTTGTCCCAGGTGCTTTCCGCGCCGATGCGTTTTTCCGGACGCGTCGAGAGTTCTACCCGGAAGGAGAAGTTGAGGGTGCCGTAGAAGAAGCGCACCATTTCCAACACGCGCAAGAGTTCGGACTCGATTTGGTCTTCGGTGCAATAGATGTGGGCATCGTCTTGCACAAACGAACGTACGCGGAAGAGACCGGCCGTAACCCCCGAACGCTCGTGACGATGCACGCGACCGAACTCGGCCAAACGTTTGGGAAGGTCACGGTAGCTCATCTTGCCGGTACGGTAGATGAGACAATGGCCAGGGCAGTTCATGGGCTTCACCGCAAAATCGCGCTCGTCGACTTTGGTGAAGTACATGTTCTCGCGGTAGTTGTCGTAGTGACCCGAGGTTTTCCAGAGTTCCTGGCTCAACACGAGAGGCGTGACGACATCCTCAAAACCGTACTTGCGGTTGAGGTCGTGGAGGAAATCCTGAAGCGCTCCGTACACGAAAGCGCCTGCCGGGTGAAAGAAAGGCGACGCCGGCGCTTCCGGGTGGAAGCTGAAGAGATTCATATCCACGCCGATGCGACGGTGATCGCGCTTCTTGGCCTCTTCCAGCTGCAAGAAGTAAGCGGCCATCGCCTCTTTGTTGGCGAAGGCCGTACCATAGATGCGCGTGAGCATTTCGTTCTTTTCAAGGCCGCGCCAGTAAGCGCCGGCCACGTGAGTCAACTTGAACGCCGGAATATCGGAGGTCTTGAGCACGTGGGGCCCACGGCATAAGTCGACAAAGTCGTTGCCGTGCCAGTAGACGCTCACCGTCGTCGCGCCCTTGTCGCGTGCGAGGTCTTCGATGATCTCGCGCTTGTAGTGCTCCCCGATACCCTCAAAGTATTCGATGGCCTTGGCAATCGGCCACTCTTCGCGACGTACGATCTTCGCAGCGGAGATGATCTGTGCCATCTTTTTTTCAATGGCCGCAAGATCTTCGTCCTTAAACGCGCCGTCTTTTTTGGAGAAGTCGTAAAAGAAACCCGACTCGATGACGGGACCAATGGTCACTTGCACCGCTGGATAAAGCGCCTTGACCGCTTCCGCCAACACATGCGCGGTGGAGTGACGAATGATCTCGAGTCCCTCAGGGGAATCAGCCGTGACGAACTCCGCACGGCCGCTGGTGGGAAAGGCCATGTGCAAATCGCTAATGACGGGCGTGCCGTCGGGGACCCACGACTTAACACCCAGAATCTTCACTCCCTTTTCAGGGCGAGGGAGCGCCTTCAGTGCCTCAAGACCGGACTGAGGTGCGGGGGCGACCTGGTAAGGCTTTCCCGCAAGAGTGACTTCGATCATCAGCCGGAGGTTTTAGCAGAGAACCCGGTGGGCGGAAACGTCTCGCCGGAAGGGTTTCCGCTGGCCTGCGGCCCCCCCTGGTTGCGGAGATTGAGCTTTTTGAGGGATTCAACGGGGGAAACCGTGCGGTCGTAGGTCATCTGGTGGTCCAAATAGGTGTATTGGGCCAGGCCGTCCTCATAATGCCTCATCAAGAGCCGCGACTCTTCTAGAGTGATGGTCTTATTGGTGAGAGCCACTTCGATCGCAGAGCGGACCTGGCGGACCAGCTGGTTTCGGTCGTACTGAACATAGCTGAGGACTTCGTTGATCGAATCTCCCTCAATAACATGGTCGATCGCGTAGCCTGAGGGAGTGACCGAGACGTGCACGGCGTCCGTATCGCCAAAGAGGTTATGAAAATCACCCAAGATTTCCTGGTAGGCCCCCAGCAGGAACATCCCCACGTAGTAGTCCTCGCCCTCCTTGAGGGAGTGAAGCTCCAGCGATTCTTTGACGTCTTTGACGTCGATGAAACGGTCGATCTTACCGTCCGAGTCGCAAGTAAGGTCCAACAGAATCCCTTTGCGGTCGGGCTTCTCCTTAAGGCGGTGGATCGGCATGATCGGGAAAAGCTGCTCGACGGCCCAGGTATCGGGCGCGGATTGGAAGAGCGAGAAATTGCAGTAATAGGAATCGGCCAAGTTTTTACGCAGGAGAGCGAGTTCTTCGGGCTTGCGAGCTACCTGCTCGGACACTTCGAGGACCTTCGTGCAGAAGGCCCAGAACAGGCGCTCGAGCTGGGCCCGCTGCGAAAGCGTAAGATAACCCAGATTGAAAAGGCTCATTCCGTCGTCGCGAAGCTTGAAGGCGTCCTGCAAGTGCTCGTTTAAGTTTTTGGGGCTGAGCGACTTGTAGAGTCCAGTGAGCTCGGCAATCGTCTCCTGCTTCTCGGACTCGATGCCTTCCGGCAGCCCGTCCGTCTTGATGCAATGGGAGCCGAGAATATCGAAGACAAGAATCGAGTGATGCGCCACGAGCGCGCGACCGCATTCGGTCACGATATCGGGGTGCGTGATGCCTTTGGCGTCACAAGCCGCGGCGATGTGCGCGACGATGTCGTTGGCGTACTCCTGAACAGTGTAGTTCATGGAGTTTTCCCAGTTGGTTTGCGAGCCGTCGTAGTCCACGCCTAGGCCACCGCCGCAATCGATGTACTTCAGGCCCGCACCCATCTGTGCGAGCTCCACGTAGATTCGGCTGGCCTCCGTGAGCGAGTCCTTGATGGCGCGCATCGCGGTGATCTGCGAACCGATGTGGAAGTGCAACAGTTCGAGCGACGACATGTATCCTTCGCGCTGAAGGATTTCCATGCCACGAACCATCTCGGAGGCCGTAAGTCCGAACTTGGACTTGGCGCCCGAACTTTCCACCCACTTGCCTGCGCCCTTAGCCTCTAGCTTCGCCCGGAAGCCCATGCGCGGACGAATGCCGAGGTTCTTTGCCGCCTTGAGCACCAGCTCAAGCTCGGAGAAACGGTCCAACACGATGATCGTGTTGCGTCCGAGCTTCTGAGAAAGCAGCGCCGTCTCGATGTACTCCATGTCCTTGAAGCCGTTGCAAATCAGCAAGGCATCCGGATTGTCCATCAAAGCCAGAGAAATGAGAAGCTCGGGCTTGGAGCCCGCTTCAAGACCCAGGCCCGTGGCACGGCCGTGGTTCACGATCTCTTCCACGAGGAAGCGCTGTTGGTTCACTTTGATCGGGAACACGCCGGAGTACTTGCCCTTGTAATTGAAGGCAGTGAAGGCGTTCTGGAAGGAGTTCGCGAGCAGACGGATGCGCGAGTGGACGATGTCCGGAAAGCGGATCAGCAGCGGAGTGCGAAGGCCGCGCTCCTGGAGGTCTTTGACGAGTTCCTTAAGGTCGATCGCAGGTTGATCGGCGACACCCGCGCCACGCGCCGTAACTTCGACGTTGCCTTTGTCGTTGATGCGGAAAAAACCCGCACCCCAATTATCGATGTTGTACAGCTCAGCGCTTTTCTTAGTGCCCCAAACTTCCAATTCGCATCCCTCCGGTAAGTGAAAATCGCTCTAACCAGGTAGCTGGCTTTTGTCGAAGCGTTTCGGCAGGAGTTCGCCGAAGGAATGATGCGCGGAAACTCCTGCCGGGGTAGCGACCCAGATACGGAGCGTAGGAGCACAGAACTCTGAGATCACCTGGAGGCAGAGCCCGCAGGGAAAGGCCGGCTCCCCTGCGACCACAACAACAAGATCGGTGAAACCCTTAACGACCCCGTCGGAGGCCGCCTTCACGAAAGCCACGCGCTCGGCGCAGATCGTGCCGCCGTAGCTAGCATTCTCAACGTTGCAGCCGGTCCAAATTCGACCCCGAGGGCCTAACAGGGCAGCTCCGACTCGATAGCGCGAGTACGGTGCGTGTGCCTTCTTTTGGGCGGCCACGGCCTTCTTCCAGAGTTGCCTGACAACGGGGGGCACGGAGAGAGCGGCTTTCATGCCCCCTACTCTACCCTGCCGATTAAAAAAAAGAGCCTGATTTTGGTCCCTCCCCCCGAGCGACCAAAATCAAGCTCTCAACGACTCGCACTTAGGCGAAGCGCAGACGACTTACCTAGAACGAGGAACGCGTTTCACCGCGTGCTGGCTTGTAAGCCGTAACCGGATCATCAGAGGCCGTGTCGCGGCTGCAGTGAGAACTGCAAGCCGAGAAGACCATGCTGATCACCATAAGGCCCATAAGACGGATCATGATGTTTTTCATAACGCTGCCCTCCTGTGAGGCTGCTTTTCTCCCGAATCGCCCCTCGTATTAAGTATGACCGTTTCGATCTTGGACTGGGTTAATCCCTCATGATGTTTTTATCGTCGCATTGCGGCGAAACTTGACTCGCGAAAACGAAGTCCGCTTAACGAAATTTTCACGCGTCCACGCAAAGGCTCGCATTGAGACCGCAATTCTCCCACTCAACCGCACAGGCACATCACGGACAAAAGGACGGGGTTTTCGTCAGTCGAAGCTAAGTGCTTGATCCGGGATCGGGTCCCTAAGATTCGTCGGCGCGCAAATAGTGCACGCCCAAAGACTCCGTGTTCCGCAAGGCCGCATACAGCACCAAGGTGGCCACCAGCACTCCATGGCGAAGCGCAATCAGGTCGGGACTCAGCTCCGTACGCTTGTAGAAAGACTCTACCTCCGTGCGCAACTCTACGAGAATGCGCTCGGCCCTGCGCAAACGGCGCCCGGAGCGAACGAGACCCACGTAGTTCCAAAGAGTTTGACGAAGCGTCTGCCAGTCCTGCTGCAGGAGCGCCGGATCGAGGGAACCGTTTTCGGAACGCCAGGGCCGAGGCTCGAAGTCGATGGCCTCCCGAGCCTTGAGGACGGCGGATTTGCCCGCGCGATCGCCGAAGACGAGGGCTTCCAAAAGCGAGGTCGAGGCCAAACGATTGGCTCCGTGCAAACCGGTGCAAGCCACTTCGCCCGCCGCGAACAAACCTTCGAGGGACGTGGCAGCCTGAAGGTCCGTCCACACGCCCCCGAGCGTATAGTGAGCAGCCGGAACCACCGGGATCAACGCTCTCGTCGGATCAAGGCCGTGCTCGACGATTTTGGCACACACCCAAGGGAAACGCTCCTTGATATCCGGGATGCCACGCAGGTCGAGCCATACGTGCCGAGAGCCGGCATGAAGCATCTCTTCGTGAATAGCTCGAGCGACGACATCGCGCGCGGCCAAGGGGTCCACGAACTCTTTTTCCTGTAAATTGAGAAGACGAGCACCGGCTCCACGCAGAGCCTCGGTGAGCAAGCGGCGCGGCCCGTCCTTGGTGAAGAGCGCGGTCGGGTGAAACTGCACGAATTCGAGCTGCTGGGTTCGGGCCCCGGCATGGTGGGCAGCCGCGATGCCCTCGCCTCGGGCCGAGGAAGGGCCCGTGGAATGCAAGAACAAGCGCGAAAAGCCCCCCGTGGCGAGCACCGTAGACCGGGCGACAACCGGCTGCACGCCTTGGCCCGGAACAAAGAAATAGGCCCCCACAACTCGGCTTCGGGCGTACTGCTTAGCCGACCGGGCGTCGTGCCGATCGGTGACAAGCAAATCAACGAGGTGACCTTCTCGCCGCTCGATGCTCGGATGCTTGGCTAGCGCTTCGTCGAGCGTCTTGGATATCGCGGCACCCGAGGAGTCTTTGGCGTGAAGAATACGCGGCACTGAGTGCGCGGCCTCCAGCGCGAGGTCACCATCAAACGGGACCTTCAATCGATCGCGCAACCATTCTTCGACGGCCCGAGGTCCCTCGTTAGCCACCAGATCGATGGCTTCCCGATTGCCGACACGGCAACCGGACGTCCAAATGTCTTGAGCAAGGCTCGAGGGATCCCCCTCACCGCGGTAGACGATGCCGCCTTGAGCCCACGAGGTGGACGGTTGTCCGCTCGAAAGGACGAGAACCTTGAGACCGCTCTCGGCGGCCCTGAGCGCAGACACGGCGCCCGCGAGACCCTGTCCAATCACCAGGACATCGGCCTCGAGACGACTCAAGTGCGACCCTCGACCAGGTCCCAATCGAGCGAAAGATCAAGCGAGGGCGCGCTGTGAGTCAGCGAGCCGACGCTGAGGCGATGCACTCCGGGCACCACAAAGTCTACGATGGTCTCAAGATCAAGACCCCCGGAAACTTCCACGATGGCGTCCGAAGGCAATTGAGCGACGGCTTCTCGCAGCTGCGACGGGGTAAAGTTATCGAGCATGATGTAGCGCCCCCCGGCCGCAATGACAGCGAGGGCCTCGGCCAGTGTTTCCACTTCGATAAGGCTTGTCTTGATGCGAGCTCCGCCGAGAGTCGTCACAAGATCCGGCCACGACAACCCCTCGCGCAGGAGAATCTGCTTGTGGTTCTCTTTGAAGAGCACGCTCTCGGCCAAGTCACGACGATGCAAATGTCCCCCGCCGGCCAACACGGCCTCACGCTCTAAATCGCGGAAGAGCGGGAAAGTTTTGCGCGTGTGATAGACGCCGGGCGCGGGTCCCGCGCCACCCGCGCGTTTCCACGCGGCTTCCACCAGACTCACAAAACGACGCGTGCGAGTGGCCACCCCCGAGAGATGCAACAAGCCGTTGAGGAGCGTGCGTTCGGCTGCGAGGACTTTCTCCCAAGGAGCGCAACCCTCAAATACGATGTCCCCCGGCCCCACGCGCAACCCGTCCGAGACCACGCGTCGCACTTCGAGGCCCGCTTCCGCGGCTACCGCACGAGCCCAGTTGCCGCCGCCAAAGACGCCGTCGGCCTTGGCTTTGACATGAAACACGCGAGGCGCCAGTAAGCTGTCGGCGGGACGATCCGAACGTTTCAGAGTGTCGCGCAGGACCGCGGTCGTGAGGTCCTCCGTAGTCCGGTCTTCCAAAAGGGCGGCGCGGGCAAGTTCTTGGGGAGTCATGTGATTCAAACAGCTTTCGCGAGGTCGAGCATGCGCTCGAGGGCCAAACGGGCAGGAGCCTTCATTTCGGCCGACATCGGCACAGGCTCCTCGGTTTCGAGATTCTCCAGCGTGCGCAATAGCTTGGCGCGGTCAACCATGTACATGGTTGGGCAGAGGGAACGGGTAAGGAACTCCACTTTGAGATGGGGGTTCTGGATACGCAGCCGATCGACCAAGTTGGCCTCGGTGCCGACAAAGACGCGCGTTCCGGCGGGCAACGCCTCGACATACTTGACGATGAACTCGGTGCTGCCAACTCCGTCGGCGAGATCCACGAGCTCCTGCTCGCATTCCGGATGCACAACGACTTTGCAATCCGGAAAGTTTTTCTTCACAAAACGCGCATCGCGCGCGGTGAGCTTCATGTGCACGGGGCAATGGCCGTTCCAGAGCAGGATCTTCACACCTTCCAGCGTATCAATGCCACCGTCCGGCTTGGACGGGTACCACACGCGCATCTCGGACTCCTTTAGCCCCATCGCCTTGGCGGTGTTGCGACCGAGATGTTGATCCGGGAAGAACAACGCCAAATCCCCCTGGGCCCAAGCCCACTCGAGCGCCTTGACCGCGTTCGACGAGGTGCACACGAGACCCCCGTGCGCGCCCGTAAAGGACTTCAGGGGGGCGTGGGAGTTCATATAGGTGACGGGAATCATTCTGCGCCCGACGTAGTCAGGCCGAGCACTCAGGATTCTCCAGGCGTCCTCCACCGCATCCATGGGGGCCATGTCCGCCATCGGACAGCCCGCCTCGGGTTCGGGATGGAACACGCGCTGATCTTCGCGGCAGAGAATCGCGGCGCTTTCAGCCATAAAGCGCACACCACAAAACACGATGTCTCGCACTCCGTCCGCTTCTGCAGCAGCTTTGGCAAGACCAAAGGAATCGCCAATCCGATCGGCTACGTCCACGATGCCGTGACGTTGATAGTGATGGCCCAAAATCATCAGCGAGGAGCCTCGCTGTTTCTTGATTTCGAGGATGCGTTGCGTAATCGCGTCCATAGGGATGAGAGGACTTATCCTGCCAACCCGAGGGGCAAGCAAGCGTTATCTCGCCGGGAGAAGGGCTCGAAAAAGGTTCCTAGGCCGAGAGCACGTGGAACTACTTCTTGTCGCTTTTCAGAGCTTCGCGCACCTTATGCGCAAGGTCGTCGCGCACAACGTAGAAACGAGCCAAGGTGGGCGGGCCCAAAAGGGGCAGGAGTTGGCGGTACTCTTCGGCCTCCAGAGAGACAAGATCTTCGGAGGACTTCTGGAAGCGCTGGAGGGGGCCTTCGACGACCTTGGCGGGGGATTCCTTGCCCAGCTTGCGGAGTTCAGCCAGTGCGCCTTCGCGTTGCTGGAAGGCCACTTCACGCTTCTGCTGAATCCCCTCTACGAGAGCAATCATCTGCTTCTCCTGTTGGGGCGAAAGCTTCAACTCGTCGGAGAGCGCCCAATAGAGAAGCTTATTGAGACGCTCGCGAAGCTGAGCGGAGTCGGCGGCGGATTCGGCACGAACGACGGGGGTGCTGAAGCTAATTCCAAGCAACAAGCACCAGCCCCAGAGTCTCATTCGTTCCCCATACTACAGGCCCTCTGCCGAATGCTCCAGGGGCTACTTCATGCCCATTTGGCGGGCGACTGCCCGAAGCGCCTTGTCGACGTTCTCGGGGTCTTCACCGGACAGGTCAATGTCGGCGGCGGCAACCCGACGATCACGCCCACCGATGGAAGCCAGCCATCCATTGACCGCGGCGGGATCCTTGCGGGCAGTCTGCACCAGAATGTCGTCGCCTCCGACGGGACTCACCTCGTTCGTGCGTGACACGGAGACAAGAACCAGTGCCGCCATGGCGACTCCAGTCATGCCCCAGGCAAACTGCGGCAGGCGCAGAAATCCGAACATGCCCCCGCCCGTCTCTGCCTCTCGGGCCGGAGCAGCCCTCGGAGCCGGAAGCTTGTCATGCAAGGCCGAAAGCAACCGGTTTTCGTAACCTGGAGGCGGCTCCACGGACGCCGTGGGCGTACGAAAGAGTTCCGACAGCACTTTCTCAGCACCGGCGTCGTTGCCCAGGTCGGCGTCAGCCAGAATTTTTCTCAATCCGAAGGGATCATCCGAGCGTTTCATTGTCCAAATCCTCCGACAAAGATTCAAAAGCGCGTTTCAGTTCCTCGAAGCCACGACCCTTGTCCACGCTCTCGAGGATTTTTTTTAGGTTCAGGATCGCGTGACGGAAGTTGGCCTTGGCGGTGTCGAACGGGGCGTCCATGATCTCGGCGATCTCTTTGAAGGAAAGATCTTCGTAGATGCGCAACTCGAGCGCCTGTTTTTGCTTAGGCGACAATCGCGCGATCGCGGCCTTCAACAGCTCACCCGTCTGCATCTTCTCCAAGCGTTGAAAGTCGAGATGATTCCAGCCGAGCGGCACGTCGGCCACGTCCACCATAGGACGACGATCACGGGAGCGAAGTGCATTCTTTGCCGTATTGGAAGCGATACGCAACAGCCAGCTCTTGAGCGAGCTATCGCCCCGGAAACTTCCGATCGCATGGTACGCCTTCAGGAAAGTGTCCTGCGCGACATCATCCGCGCCACCATGGTCCCGCATAAAGCGGATCGCCATGTTGTACACGGACCTGTGATGCAATCGCACCATCATATCGAAGGCTCCTCTGTCGCCCGCCTGAATGGCCCGAACAAGCTCTTGTTCGGTCATGCACACGTTTCCTGCTGGTGACGACAACGGTCCCGGTGAGTTCGGTTAGTGGGAAGCGTAATGTTTTTTGTGTTGCGGAAAGCAGGCTTCTTTAAGAACTCGAATTTATTGAGTTTCCGCACCTCAAAAATTTTAACACAAAGTCTACTGTCACCCTCTGTCCAGGGACCCAAAAGACGTCAGGAATTTGGCCCGAAGCGGGGGCCCAAAAGGGCCCTTTGCCATCAAGTCGGGACGATCGGCTCAGAGGATCAAAAGAAGAGGGCCACGCCGATCTGAGGGTTGCCGGCCGCTCCCGGAGCCACCAAAGGCATCCAGGACAGGCGGGGCTCCGGCGAGGTGTCCAAGGAGCTTTGCAACCCCAGTGGGTTCTCCGGATCAGAAGCTGGCTCCTCCTTTTTGGGGGCGGGAGCAGAAGACTTCGGCTTGGAGGGATCTGGGAGCGCGTAAAGCAAATAGGCCCCAAGAATGATTCCGGTGTAGAGGCCCAGCGAGGCCCCCATCGCCACGTTGCGCATGTGCTCACTGGGCGAGCTGTAGAACGCGAGAGAGGCTAGTCCGGTCAGACTCCCAGCCATGACGCCATAGGTGGACGTGAGCAAAAAAACCCGAGCTTCGGGCGAGGCGGCACGCGTCTCGCGAACGGGAGCCAGCAAAAACGCCCCTGCTAAGATCCAGGCCCCTAAGCGCCACGTTGCCTTCATCTCCCCTCAGATCTTACGGGGAAAGCCCGCAAAAGCCCAGCCCACCCCCTTATGGGTTTTCGAGCCATTCGAAGTGGCACGTTCCCTCGGCCGACGCATGCACCCACAGGAGAGCCACGCGCACCCTCCCCAGCCGTCCCTGAGATAGGGTCAAAGCTGCTTGATACAGTCGGCGGCGCTGGCTTTGACTCAACAGCTCGGTCACTTCGTGACCGACACAGCGCGCGCTTTTGACTTCCACCACCCACGCGACTCCTCCGCGGCGCGCGAGAATGTCGATCTCAGTGGCCGATTGCACCGTCGTCCGTGGAAGCTTCCAATTACGCCGCAGCACTTCGAAGCCGCACCGTTCGAGCCACTCTGCAGCTTGGCCTTCCGCTTCGAAACCGCGACTGCGACGAGGATCTTGGGCAGATGACATCCCCTCCCCCCTTCCACGAAATGTGCCAAGTCAGGCTATCGTGCCGGCGGAGCGAGCGGATCAGCTCCATCAATCGACACGCGAAAGCTCCGCCGATGCCAAGGAGTAAATCCATGCGACCGTATCGCCAACTTGTGCGCGGGCGTGGGGTACCCCACGTTGGAATTCCAACCGTACACAGGGAACATGTCGTGAAGACGCAACATCCAGGCGTCACGCTGCTCTTTGGCCAGAATCGATGCGCAGGCGATGACGAACGAACGAGAGTCTCCCTTAACCAAGCACAATCCGCGAAGCCGCTGTGCCCACGGGCGCGAAGGATCGCAGACGAACGCGGGGACTTTGTTGCCATCGATAAACAGCAGCACCCGAGATTGGGATCCCAACTGTGAGGCGATCCTTGTCCAGAGGTCGTGAAAGGCGCGCTCCATTGCTAGCTGAGAGGCTCGCAAAATATTGATCTCGTCGATTTCTTCCGGGCTCGCCGACTGGATCGAATGCAGTCCGGTGGGATGCGCGGCAATCCACGCCGCTGCAGCTCCGCGATGCTCGGAGGAAAGTTTTTTGGAGTCGTGAACGCGAAGTTCTTTGGGCGGGCTTTGCGGATGACTCCCGGGCAAAGCAAAACCCGCCGCAACGACGGGGCCGGCAAGGCAGCCCATGCCCACTTCATCTAGGCCGACAATCCAGTCAAAGGTAGGAGCGAGAGTCTCGCCAGAAACAACAAGGCCGGCTTCCTTCGCGAGAAGAAAGTCGGCCTCGGGAGTGAGACTGGCTATACGCCGAGCCATCACGAATTATTCGAAAACTATTCGGTCTTGCCAGCGGCTTCGGCGCCTTGGGCGGCGAGCAGCTTGAGGTTTTTGTCGCGGATACGTGCCGACTTGCCAGACAGATCGCGGAGGTAATACAGCTTGCCACGACGGACGAAGCCCTCGACCTTGAGTTCGATCGAGTCGATGGTGGGCGAGTGCAGCGGATAGACACGCTCCACGCCGATACCGCCCGACACTTTGCGCACGGTGAAAGTCTCTTTGATTCCGCGACCGTTACGCGCGATCACGATGCCCTCGAAAGCTTGGATACGGAACTTGGCTTCGCCGTCCTTCTCGCCTTCCTTGATCTTCGACTTCACGACGATCTTATCGCCAGCCCGGAACTGCGGAATATCCGTCTTCAAGCCGAGCGAGCTGAGGGTTTCGAGACGATCGGTGGCGATCGGCGTCCAGCTTTTGGGCTTGGAGTCGGTCTTGGTAGCTTTTTTCGGAGCGAGCTTTTGCGTCTTTGCCATAGGGGCTCAACACTTAGCGCTCCGGACATAGATTATCAAGCCTAAGTATGAAGCCTAAGAATTAGATCTATGCCCGGAGCTCCAGACGATGTTTAAGGTAGTCCAGAAGCTCTCGGGCCCACAGAGGGAAGCCCTGTCCCGTATGGTTTCGGACCAGATCGGGCCGGAAGGCCGCCGTCAACAGGATCGACTGGCGAAGCTTCCACTCCTCCATTCGGCCATGGTGGCCCGAAAGCAGCGCGGCCGGCACTTCCATCCCCTCAAAAACCCGGGGTTTAGTGTACTGAGGATGCTCCAGCAGGCCGTTCGAAAAGCTATCTTCGCGGGCCGAACGATCGTCGCCGAGCACACCGGGCAACAGGCGCACGAGACCGTCGACTAAGGCCAGTGCAGGGATTTCGCCTCCCGTCAGGACAAAATCCCCCAGGCTAATCTCGAGATCCACCCAACGGTCGACAAAGCGCTCATCCACGCCTTCATAGCGACCACAAACCACGGCCAAACGCCGAGGGGGCGCTTCTTTACCTGCGCCCGCCCCTATCCAATCTAAAAGGGCCTCCAACACGCCTTGGTCCAAACGGACACCTCGCGGGCTGGTGTAGATAACTTTGAGATGGTCGCGGGCCCCGGCCACTTTGCCGACCTGGTCGAGCATGGCCGCCTCTAAGACTTCCGGCAAAAAGAGCATCCCTTGCTTGCCGCCAAAGGGCGTATCGTCGACGGAGCGATGCTTGTCGCGGGCGTAGTCACGCAGGTCGGTCGCAGAGAGCTCCACCTTACCAGCCACTTGAGCACGTCGGAGGATCGAGGAATTGAGCACCGTGCGTACCGGCTCAGGCATCACCGTCAGTACGTCGAGAGAGATCATTTCCACTCCCAGACTTCGGGCACCACGAGACGCTCGTCGGTGGAAAGTTTCCAATCCACCCACGCGAGCGGAAACTCGATCGTGCGGCCTTTGCCGGTGCGCACTTCGAGGTTCCAGCTGCCGCCGAGATTCGGCGCAAGATCAAGCACCGCAGTAACGGCACCGACCTCTTGACCTTCGCCGTCTTCGACACGGCGACCGAGCAAATCGCAAAGATAAACTTCACCCGGGCCCAATCGCGGGAACTCCTCGCGCGGCAAGCCGATCTCGGCACCAATCGGCGGCGTGTCCGCCTCGCTAAACTCGAGAATGAGATTGGGGGTTTGCTCCCACATCGCGCCGAGCGGTTTCGGGGGATCCGTAAGTGGAACGAGAGCAAAGGCGGCGCCAGCACTCGGGCGCACAAACACGGCGGCGCGATCCTTGAAGAGGAGTCCGCCTCTGGAGAAAAGTTGAACCTTGAGCTTAAGGCGTCCTCCCCTCGGCACGCCGTGCGGACGCACGGCCCGGCCGAGAGGGATGATCTTCGTCGTGGCGAGGGCCACGCTCAGATTACTTCTTTTTAGCGGCGACGGGCGCGGCTTTAGCGGCAGGAGCCACGGCAGCGGCAGAAGCCGTTCCGTAGACTCGCATCAGCTTCTTCACTCGATCGGTGGGCTGAGCGCCCTTCGCGAGCCAGGAGTTGAAGCGATCCATGTCGAGCTCGAAGGCTTTCGTCTTCGCGCCAGGTACGTAGGTGCCGATTTTTTCCAGGAAACGACCCGTGAGAGCGTATTTTTGGTCGGCAACCGTGACCTTAAAGATCGGGGCGCCTTTTTTACCGTGACGGGCCAAACGAATAACGACCATAGACTTTTAAAAACCTCCTAATTAGGGACGGCCGTTATGCCGTAAGCAATCGAATTTGTAAACGTGTCTTTAGAACTTGCGGCCAAAACCTTTGCCACCACGACGGCCACCCCCCGGAAAACCGCCGGGCATTCCCCCGGGCATACCACCAGCGCCGGGCATCCCGCCCATGCCACCGCCACCACCTGTGAGGCGCTTCATCATGTCGCCCATCTTGCCCATTTGCTTCATCATTTTACGAACTTCGAGGAAACGCTTTAGAAGTGAGTTGACCTCCGAGACGTCGGTACCCGAGCCCTTGGCCACGCGGGCGCGACGCGAGCCATTGAGCACGTCGGGCTGTTTGCGCTCTTGCGGTGTCATCGAGTTCAAAATGGCGGTGATCCGCTTCACTTCGGACTCGGTGTCTACTTCTTCGAGCTGCTCACGGATGGCGCCCACCCCAGGCAACATCTTCAGGAGTCCCGACAAAGGCCCCAATCGCCCCAGCATTTTCAGCTGATCACGGAAATCCTCGAGCGTGAGGTTTTCCATATTGCGCATCTTCTCGGCGGCCTGAACGGCCTCGTCCTCGTTGATCACGCGCTGGGCTTTTTCGAGAAGGCTCAAGACATCACCCATGTCGAGCAATCGCGAGGCGATGCGATCGGGGTGGAAAGCCTCAAAGTCGGAGACGCGCTCTCCGGTTCCGACGAACTTGATGGGCTTACCGGTCACGGCCACGAGCGAAAGAGCCGCGCCACCGCGGGCATCGCCATCGAGCTTGGAAAGAATCGACCCCGTCAGGCCGATGGCGCGGTCGAAACCTTCGGCCACTTGCACGGCCTGTTGTCCCATCATGGCATCCACGACGAGGAGAGTTTCCACGGGCTTCACCGCGTCTCGTACCTGGGCGAGTTCAGACATCAACGCATCGTCGATTTGCAGCCGGCCAGCCGTGTCGACAAGCAGCACGTCCGCGTTCAGATTGCCGGCCTCGATGAGCGCTCGCTTGGCGATCACCACCGCGCCCTCGGAGGCCTCTGAGCGAATCCACATCACTTCGGCCTTTTCGGCCATGGCACCGAGCTGAGCGATCGCCGCCGGACGCTGAACGTCCACCGACACAACCGCCGGTCGCTTGCCCTGCGACTTTAGGAGCTGGGCGAGCTTGGCGGTGCTCGTGGTTTTGCCGGATCCCTGCAAACCGCACATGAGAATCACTGCGGGCGGAGCGGCCGTGAGCTGCAACTCACGAGTCTGTCCGCCGAGGATTTGCGTGAGTTCCTCCGACAGCACTTTGAGGACCTGTTGCTCGGGCGTGAGGCTCTTGATCACCTCCTCGCGGAGGCAACGCTCTTTGACGCGCGCCAAAAAGTCGCGCGCCACGCGGAAGTGCACGTCGGCTTCGAGCAGCCCCGTGCGGATCTCGGCCAAGACGGCGTCGATATCGGTCTCCGAGACACGAGACAGACCACGCACCCGACCCAACGCGCCCGCAAGGCGCTTCTGCAATCCATCGAACATTGGGAAAGTCCTAGCAGTATCGGGAGCGTTAGAAAAGGAAGACGCTGGCCGCAAGACCAAGCTGGAAGTTGTTGCCCGTGCCGTTCTGACCAAAATTCTTCGAGGTGTAGACGAAGTCGCGCAGCTCGGCACGCAACGCAAAATGGTTCGGGAAGAGGAAACGGATGCCGGCCGCCAGTGAAGCCGCGGGGCGCGTCTGAGAATTTCCGGTCCCGCCGCCGAGGATCTGATCTTCGGTTTTCACCACGCCCACGCCCAAGCCAAAATACACGTCGAAGTGAGTCACCGTTTGCTCGGTGATGTGCATCTTCGCGTAGAAGGGAGAGAAGAGGTACGACGCCGCATAGAGAAGCTTAGGCATCTCGACCGTAGCCGATGCCGCGTTGTTCGCATCGGGGTTGTTGACGATCTCATCCTTGAGAAACTTCGTGAAGCGTCCACCGAAGACGTGGCCAAAGTACACGGGCTCGACGGCGTGTCGCGCATTAATGTGGTAGGTGAGCGAGCCCGTGGCCGTGCCGTAGTTCACCAACGAGGACGTCGCTTGATAAGTCGCGCCACCGGAAAGCTCTACGCGCTGCTCGTGACTGAATATCGGATTCAAAACGGCTTCGCCGGCGCCGTACTGAGATTCGATACGGTAGTTCTCGACAAACGAAGCGGGAGCTTCGGGGTTCACCGCAAACGCCGAATGGCTCAGGAGAGCGCCGACCGGGGCCGCAAGGAGCGAGGCGATGCGGAGAACTTTCATGCTTTTAGTATAAGGGGATGCGGAGCGATGCGCCACTCACGCCAATTTCTTGGCGAGAGTGGCGAGATGAGCGCCCGCGGCGTTGGTCGGGTACTCCGCTGCTCACTGTCCACTCGCCTTGCGGTCATCTCATTTGGCGACGCACGGGACTATGATGATCAAGTCCAAGAAACGGAACGTTTTCGGGAGACGACCCGCTCGATCTCCGAGGCGGTCTCCTCCAAGGCCTTCCCCGTGACGTCGAAGACCGGCCAGCGACGATTGCGCGAGAAGAGCTGACGCGACCATTCGATCTCCTCCCGGATATGCTGGATCGTCGCATAGTCCCCGGTAGGATCACGCCCCATGCGTACCAGGCGCTCGCGTCGGATCTTGGCCAGAGCCTCGGGGTCAATAATGAGACCGATGATCTTGGCCGGGTCCGTATCAAAAAGGGCCTGCGGAGGCTGAATCCCCTTCACGAGAGGCACGTTGGCCACCTTCCACCCCTTGTGAGAAAGGAAAATCGAAAGCGGCGTTTTAGACGTACGAGAGACGCCGACAAGCACAATGTCGGCGCGGGCGAGGTTCTCGGGATTAGCTCCGTCGTCCTGCTTCACCGCAAACTCCATCGCCTCGATCCGGCGGAAGTACTCTTCATTCACTTCGTGCAAAAGTCCGGGAGTCGACGAAGGCGCCATCTCAAGGTAGCGGCTCAGGAGATCGGACGCGGGGCCGAGAACATCCACCGTTTGCAGGCCGAGCTGGGAGCTCTTTTCCTGCATCACCGAACGGACTTCGAGATCCACGGCCGTGTAAATGACCAGGGCCTTGCGGCGCTGGGCTTCTTCCAAGATCGCCTCGATCTGATCACGACGGCGAATGGTCTTGTAGCGAGTGACACAAATCTCTCGACGACCGTTCTCGGCTCCATGCCGAAACTGGGTGAGCGTGGCGCGCAGGATGCGCTCGGCCGTCTCACCCGTACCATCGCTCACGATAAAGACGTCGAGATCACCCGTAGCTTCGGTATCGGCACTCATATTTACTCTTGTCCTTCCACGCCACGGCGCCAGGCTGGCTCAACCGCTTCGCAAGCCTTGCAAATGGTCTCACGTAATTCGTCGAGCCCCTGCCCCTTTAGCGCCGAGACGGCCACGACACGGTCGTAGCCGTCAATGGATCCGATAAAGCGGGACACTTGACCGGCTCGCAAGCGTACCGGCAAATCGAGGAGGTCGGTTTTGTTAAGCACGAGAATCCGCGGGATTCCTTCGCAACCCACTTCCTTGAGAACTTCCTCGGTTGTTTGCAGGTGCTCGCGCCAATCAGTGCGACTGCCGTCGAGCACGTGCAAGATCAAGCGACTCTCGGTAGCTTCGCGCAATGTGCTCTTAAAGCTGGCCACCAGATCGTGCGGAAGTTTCTTCACAAATCCCACCGTGTCACTCACAAGAATCTGCGGGTCCGTGGGCGGAACAAGCGGGCGCACGGTCGTATCCAACGTAGAAAAGAGCTTGTTCTCGACCAGCACGTCACTGCCCGTAAGTTGCCGCATGAGCGTGGACTTGCCCGCATTGGTGTAACCCACCAGCGCCACGCGCGGAAGGCGCGAGCGTCGTGAGCTTTGCACTCCGATAGATTTCTCGGCTTCCTTGAGCTTTCGTGCCATGGTCGAAATGCGGTCCTTCACCACCCGCCGATCCAGCTCCAGACGTGTTTCGCCGATACCCTGCCCCTTAAGCCCGCCCTTGCCGCCTCGTTGGCGTGATAAACCCATCCACTGGCCGGCCAGACGCGGTTGCATATACTTGAGACGCGCAAGTTCCACCTGCAGCTTGGCCAGCTTGGACCGCGCATGCAGACCAAAGATCGAAAGAATAACCCCTTCTCGGTCAAGAATCGGGAGTTTGAGCTCGTCTTCGATGTTTCGCATTTGCGCAGGCGTGATCTCGACGTCGAAGACGACGGCCGTTGCCTGATGGGCTGCCACTTGCTCCGCGAGTTTCTCGAGCACACCGGATCCGACGTAGGTTGCGGGATCCGGCTTGCGTTTTTTGGCGAGGACTACGGTGTGGGCGCTTACCAGACCCAGGGTAGAGCAAAGCAAGCGAATTTCTTCTCCGCCGTCTTCTTCCTCAAAAGGCACAACCACAAGTACGCGCTCGCGGACCTGCCTCTCGTTGCCCCAGGCAAAAGCTTCCGCCGGATTCTCGACCTTGATGAGTCCGGTATCGTCAGGCCCTTCAAAGGGCGAAAAGGCGCCCCGGCGACGGACCGGGGATTTAGATTCTTCCGATTCAGCCAGTCGTTTGCGCGCCATCGCACGCAGCGCGGAGCCCATCAGAAGTCCGGGCTTCTTGCGGCTCATGTCCACACCCAACGTCGCAAACGCGGATAAGTCTTGGAGCCGGCCTCAAAGTCGGCATCTCCCACGGACTCGTCCGCGAAGACCTCGGCGTCGGGCCCTGCCACGTCGAGCACGCGCTTCCACGGAAAGGCCTCTTCGCCTCTCCAAACAAAGGCCGTCTGAACTGTGGAGTGGTGCATTTCGATCCATACGAGATGACTGGGAGCAAGCGGAGCCGGCGCGACCGCCGCCCGAGTGAGCAGGCCGTTGCAAAGGTGGTCGAAGGAAGTCCCCTCGAGTCCGCCTTGGCTCCTAACGACTAGAATCCGACGAGCTCTTGCCGCCTTTGACGAGGGCATCGAGCACTCCGTTCACGAATGCAGAAGTGTCGGCACTGCCGAACTTCTTGCTGATCTCCAGCGCTTCGTCGATCACGACCGCGGCGTCAGGCTTCTCGGTGTCTTGACTCAAAAACAGTTCCCAGACAGCTACGCGAAGAATGGCCAGGTCAACCTTCTCAAGACGTGAAAGCTTCCACTTTTCGAGGGCGCCTTCGATCTTGGCATCAATCTCGGGGAGCTTCGAAGCCACCCCCCGCACAATCATCTCAAAAAAGCCGCGATTCTCGGCCGGCGCCAAAGCCTGCTCGCGCCAGAAGCGCTCGATCACCTTGGGATCACTCAGGGACTTGGGATCGAGCCCCCACTGATAGCAAAGCTGAACAGCCAACTCGCGGCTATGTCGACGAGAACCCATCGTGAATCAGGCTCCTCGCCCGGCTTGGTAAGATTGCAACCACAGGAAAAACGCCGCTTGTGCAGCTTCGGCACCTTTTTCTAGACGCGCCTGGGCTTGGGCGAGGTCGTCCACCGTGAGAACGCCGAGGCCGACGGGAATACGCTTCTCGAGGCTGACTTTCATCAGCCCGTCGACGGCCGCGCGCGAAACATAGTCGAAGTGGGGGGTTCCGCCGCGCACGATGCAGCCCAGTGAGATTACGAAGTCCGTGGGCTCACGTTCAATCTCCTGCTGGACGCCCAGAGGAAGCTCAAAACTGCCGGGAACTTCGACCGTTTGAATTTTGTGAGCCGGAACACCCAAGGTACCGAGGTATTCCCGGGCCGACGTTTCGAGTCCCGCGAGAATCTCGGGGTACCAAAGCGTGCGCACGATCACCACGCGCGACAGGCGCCGTGCACGATCCTGGGCAGCCGAGAGGCTAAGCCCATTCGGCAAGCGACTCTTCATGAGCTGGGCCTCGTTCAAACTCACGCGGCCGATCCTAGCCCAAGTTGCCGATTTTGGCAGGACTTAGGGCAGCAGGTGTCCCAGACGGTTCTTTTTTGCCTCGAGGTAGCGCTCGTTCTCGGGATTTCGTCCCACGTGGAGCGGCACGCGCTCCGTGACCGCGAGGCCGAAGCCCTCCAGGCCGACGAGCTTCTTGGGATTGTTCGAGAGCAGACGCATTTCGTGGACGCCAATCATGCGTAGAATCTGGGCACCAAGCCCGTACTCTCGCAAATCTGGCGCAAAGCCCAAGGCTGCGTTGGCTTCCACGGTATCCATGCCGCGGTCCTGCAAGCCATAAGCCTTGATCTTGTTGCGTAGGCCGATGCCGCGCCCTTCTTGGCGCAAATAAAGCAATACGCCCTCGCCCGCCTCGCCGATCTGCTTGAGTGCGGCGTCGAGTTGATTTCCGCAATCACAACGAAGGCTCCCAAAGACGTCGCCCGTGAGACATTCCGAATGCACGCGCACGAGCACCGGATGGTTTTTGAAATTCGTCGGATCGCCCAGCACCAACGCCACGTCCTCGCGCGCCTCGGTGCCGGACTCAAAAACGCGCATCTCGAAATCCGCACCGTAACGCGAAGGCACCTTGGAGCGCGCCACTTCGCGCACAAGCGAGGAATCGCGGCGCAAACGGTAGAGGATCAAATCCGCCACCGATACGATCGGAATGTCGTGCTGGAGAGCCATCTTTTCAAGCTCGGGGCGACGGGCCATGGTGCCGTCGTCGTTCAGCACTTCGCAGATCACTGCGGCAGGCTTGAGCCCGGCCAAACGTGCCAAATCCACGGATCCTTCGGTTTGTCCGGCGCGCACGAGAACGCCGCCGGGCCGAGCTCGGAGCGGAAAGACGTGCCCCGGAACAACGACGTCGCTGCGGGTGACATCGTCCCGGATCGCGGTCTGGATCGTGTGCGCGCGATCGTGGGCCGAAATACCGGTGGTAACGCCGGTCCTAGCTTCGATCGAAACCGTGAACGCAGTGCCGTACGGCGCTTCGTTCTTGTCGGTCATCATGGGCAACTGAAGCTTTTCGAGAAGCGAGTCGTCCATCGCGAGGCAGATGAGACCACGTCCGTGCTTGGCCATGAAGTTCACGGCTTCGGGCGTTGCGAACTGGGCGGCGAAGACGAGGTCGCCCTCGTTCTCGCGGTCTTCGTCGTCCACGAGCAGGATGGTGCGGCCCGACCGAATACGTTCAATCGCAGCTTCGACCGCTGCGAAGGCTCGTTGTGGATCGCTCACAGTGCAAACCCCTCAACGGCACGGCCACGAGCCGCGTACTTCGCCAACACGTCGGCCTCGAGATTCACGAGGCTACCCGCGCTTAAATCGCGGAAGCGAGTCACTTCGAGCGTGTGCGGAATGAGCATCGCTTCAAAGCGGGTCGAAGCCCCGTCGTCGGTCACGCGATTCACGGTGAGACTCACGCCATCGACGGTGATCGAGCCCTTGGCCACCAGGTACGGGGCCACCTGCTTCCAGGCTTCGTGTTTGACTTCGATTTCCAAGGCCCAGTATTCGCCGCTCGCCACGGGTTGCAGACGACAAACTTGGCCACGCCCATCGACGTGACCGGAGACAAGGTGTCCCCCTAGCCGATCGCCCAAGCGCAAGCTCAGTTCCAGATGAACGCGCTCGCCTAATTTCAACTCTCCGAGTCCCGTCTTCGCGAGCGTTTCGGGAGATACTTCGAAATCGAGATGGGTGCGTCCAGCGGCAGCAGTTGCCTCCACGACCGTCAGACACGCGCCGTTAACGGCAATCGAATCGCCCAGCCGAACCTCTGCAAAATCCGGATGGGCTGCGGAGACGCGCAGGCGAACCCCGCCGCGTGTGAGCTCCCGCGCTTCCAGTCGACCCGACTCAAGGACGAGTCCCGTGAACATCGTCTTGTCAGACCGCCACGACTTCGGTGACTTCAGGGATGAACTCTTTGAGGCGATTCTCGATGCCCATCTTGAGCGTGGCCGTCGACGACGGACAACCGGCGCAGGAGCCTTTCATGTGCAGGAAAACGATGCCGTCTTGAAACTTCTCGAAGGTGATGTCTCCACCATCCATGGCGACCGCGGGTCGGATTTCACGATCAAGGATGTCGATAATCTTGTTCTCGACTTCGTTAGCGCCGGTCGCAGACGCCGCATGTTCGGAGACCATCGCGTCCGGGTTCACGGCCTTACGTCCGGACGCGAGGAAGTTCTTAATCGTAGAAATGATCTTCTCGTTGAGCTCCGTCAGCGAATCCTGATCGTTCAGCGTGACCGTTAGAAAATTCTTGCCGACCATGACGCCCGCGATGCCGTTCAAGTCAAAAAGCTCGACCGCGAGGTCCGACTTTCCCTCCGCCTGTGCTCGCGTGGGATAGTTCTGCGCACCCGCCACGAGCAATGCCACGCTGGTCATGTACTTGAGCGTGTTCGGATTGGGGGTGAACTCGAGATCAACCAAGATGTCGGAAGGATTCATATAGCCCCAGGCTGCCTCTCTCGGGGCTCCGACTCAAGCGGGACTTACGGAAGGCCTTGGCATCGCCCGAACCAAGAGGTCGCCCTCGGAAAAGCGCTGCACGTCCAGAATCTCCCATTCCACGCCGGGGAGACGGCCGTTCGCCAATGCCCCTAGGCGTGCGCCGGCACCTCCCAGGAGCCGAGGCCCCATGAAAAGCCAAAGCTCGGCGACGAAGCCCCCGTTGAGAAAGGCGGTGGCAAGCCCCGGGCCTGCCTCGACCAGAACGTCGTGATGACCTTCCCCATGCAAACGGCGCAGGAAGCCTTCCAAATCGTCGAGCTGGATCCCCTTCGCCCAGCCCGGGTGGCGCGACACTTTATAGGGGCTGAGGTCAGGCTCACCCTTGCGGGACAACACGAAAACCCGAGGCTGATGGGGACGCAGCTTGCCTTCGCTGTTGCGGGCAGTGAGTTCGGGGTTGTCAATCTGCACAGTTTTCAGGCTCGTCACGATGGCATCGGCCCGGGCGCGGAGTTCGTGGCCTTTGTCGCGGGCAGAGGGCCCGGTGATCCAACGGCTCTCGCCGGACGAGGCAGTCCAGAGGCCATCGAGCGAGGTGGCCATCTTCAGGGTCACGAATGGCAGACCTCGGCGCTGGGAATAGAGCCATTCGCGATTAAGGGACTCGGCCTCGACGCTGCCGAGGCCTTCCACAACCTCGATGCCGCCTTGGAGGAGGGCTTCGATCCCCTTGCCCGACACCCGGGGGAACGGATCGCGCACGGCCACGAGCACTCTCGCGACTCCGGCCTGCTTCAGGGCCTCCGTGCAAGGAGGAGTTTTGCCTTGATGACAACAAGGCTCAAGACTGACAGCCACCGTGGCCCCCTGCGAGCTGAGGCCGCGACGCCGCACCTCAGTCAATGCCTCGACCTCGGCATGGGGACCACCAAATTTTTGGTGATGGGCCGCGATGACCTCGCCCGTGGCCGTGAGGATCGCGCATCCGACCCGAGGGTTCGGACGCACTGTGCGCCCGCTTTGGGCGGCGGCGGCTAGCGCCGCACGCATGAGCTCTAAGTCCGTCACGGCGTTCAGGTGAGAGACGTCGAGGAACCGGGGTCGCGCGTGGCCATCGGCGCATGCGGGGCAATGGCCCCCTGACTTTCGCCGATAAGGTCCTTCATCTCCTGCACGAGCTCAGAGAGATCGCGGAAACGGCGGTAGACACTGGCGTAACGAACATAGGCGATGTCGTCGATCTTGCGAAGCGCATCCATAATCTTCGTCCCCAGCTCGTTCGAGGTGACGGTGTCAGTGCCCTTCTCGAGCAGGCCCCATTCGATGTCGGAGACCACGTTCTCGAGCGTGGCGTTGGAAACCGGGCGCTTGCCGCAGGAGATCTGCATCGAGCGCAGCAGCTTGCTGCGGTCAAAGGGTTCGTAGGTAAGGTTTTTCTTGATCACGAGCGGAGCCACGTCGTCCACACGCTCCACGGTGCGCCAACGGCGCTGGCACTGGAGACATTCCCGACGGCGACGAATCGCGCGGCCTTCGGAATCAGGACGAGAGTCGAGGACCTTCGTGTCGTGGTGGGTGCAAAACGGACAATTCATCGGAAGGCCTCCGGATAGATGGCGTAGGATTCACACAGCCCAGCCACTTCTTGGCGGAGCTTGGCGAGTTGCGCGAGATCCGCGCGCGACTTAAGCGTACGGTCGATCAGATCAGCGATCTTTTCCATTTCCGCGGAACCCATGCCGCGCGTAGTGACGGCAGCAGTGCCTAGACGGACGCCGCTCGTAACGAAAGGCGACGTCTTATCAAAGGGCACCGTGTTGCGGTTGGCGTTGATGCCGGAATGATCCAGGGCGACCTCTGCGTCACGACCGGTGATGCCGCCTAAAAATGCATTGCCAGACAAGTCCATCACGAAGAGGTGGTTATCAGTACCACCCGAGACGATCCGATAGCCGCGGGCCTCGAGAGATTTCGCGAGCGTCGCGGTGTTCTTAACCACTTTGGCGGCGTATTCCTTGAACTCCGGACGCAGGGCCTCTTTGAGCATCACGGCCTTGCCGGCAATCACATGCATGAGGGGGCCACCCTGGAGACCGGGGAAGACGGCAGAATCAATCTTCTTGGCGAACTCTTCTTGGCAGAGAATCATGCCCGACCGAGGGCCACGCAGCGTTTTGTGCGTGGTCGTGGTGACGATATGGGCGTGAGGGAACGGGCTCGGATGTGCACCGCCGGCCACAAGACCCGCGATGTGCGCCATGTCGACCATCAACGGACAACCCACTTCATCCGCAATCGCGCGGAAAGCCTTGAAGTCGATCGTGCGCGAATAGCTCGAATATCCGGCGATCAGCAGCTTCGGACGCTCTTTGAGTGCCAGCTCCCGCACTTGATCCATGTCGAAACGCTCGGTGTCTTGGCGCACGCCGTAGCTGGCTACCTTGAACCATTTGCCCGAGAGATTGACGGGACTGCCATGCGTCAGGTGACCGCCATGCGGAAGCGAGGCGGCCAAAATCGTATCGCCCGGATTGAGCATCGCCAGGAACACGGCCTGGTTGGCCGAGGCACCACTGTGACTTTGCACGTTCACGTGAGGCACGCAGCCATCGACCTTGAAGAGCTCCTTCGCGCGGTCGCGCGCCAAGTTCTCCACGATGTCCACGTACTCACAGCCACCGTAGTAGCGTTTGCCGGGATAACCTTCGGCGTACTTGTTGGTAAGAACTGAGCCCATCGCCTGGAGGACCGCACGGCTCGTGTAGTTTTCGCTGGCGATCATTTCCAGGTGCAAGTGCTGTCGGCCGTACTCTTTGTCGATGGCCGCGATGAGCTCGGGGTCGATGTCTTTCAGTTCGCGGGCAAAAACAGGTTCGCGACTCATGGATCAATCCTCCTGCTGCGGCGTTGTTTCGATCAAGTCGACGCGTTTCTGATGTCGACCACCCTCAAAAGGCGTCGCCAACCAAGTGTCGAGAATGGCCTCGGCGTTCTCGGCATCGATCAAGCGAGCGCCCAAGCAGAGTACGTTAGAGGCGTTATGCAGGCGCGAGAGCGCGGCCACTTCGGTGTTCCAAGCCAAGACCGCGCGGATGTCGCGATGGCGGTTGGCGGCAATCGACATGCCTACGCCTGAACCGCAGACGAGGACTCCGCAAGGCGCCAGGAGTTCTTCGCCTTTGCGGTGGCGCAAGATCTGCTCCACGACGGAATGGGCGAAGCTGGGATAGTCCACAGAAAGCGTGCTGTTCGGACCAAGGTCGATCCAGTGGATCCCCCGGTGCATACCGTAAATCTTGAGACGCTCTTTGAGCTCAAAGCCAGCGTGATCCGCGCCGATCCACAACTGCCGGTTGTGGGCAGTGGCCGGCGTTGCCATCAGGCCTCATACCTCTTCAGCAGAATCGTGGCGTTGGTGCCGCCAAAGCCAAAGCTATTGGAGAGCGCCGCCCGGACCTTCTTCTTCACGGGCTTGCCGGGCGTGTAATTCAGCCGGCACTGAGGATCCTGATTGTCGATGTTGATCGTGGGCGGGCAGGTCTCGCGCGCAATGGCGAGCGTCGTCACGAGCGCTTCCAAAGCGCCGGCGCCCCCGAGCAAGTGACCCGTCATGGACTTGGTCGACACGCAGTGGATCTCTTTGGCGCGCGCGCCGAAAACCGTCTCAATGCCCATACTTTCGGCAATGTCGCCCTGACCGGTCGAGGTGCCGTGCATGTTGATGTGGTCGATTTGCGAAGGGTCGATGGCCGCGTCTTCCATCGCCAAGCGCATGCAGCGCGCAGCGCCTTCGCCGCCTTCCGACGGAGAGGTCATGTGGTAGGCATCGCAGTTGAGGCCGTAGCCGCCGATTTCGCCATAAATCCTGGCTCCGCGGCGTAGGGCGTTCTCAAGGGATTCGAGGATCAGACACGCGCCGCCCTCGCCCATCACGAAACCGTCGCGATCCACATCGAACGGACGCGAGGCTTTCTCCGGCGCATCGTTGCGCGTAGACAGCGCCTTCATGGCGGCAAAGCCCGCAATGCCCAGCAGTGAAATAGTGGCTTCAGCACCGCCCGCCACACAAGCCTCGATATCCCCGCGCTCGATCAAGCGGGCGGCTTCACCGATGGCGTGCGCCGAGCTCGAACAAGCCGAGACGATCGAGTGGTTCGGGCCCTGGAAGCCCTTGGCCAAGGCAATCTGCCCCGGCAGAAGGTTGATGATCGTGCCGGGAATAAAGAATGGAGTGATACGGTCCGGGCGCTCAAGACCAATGAGGTGCTGGGCTTCGATCAGCGGCAAGCCGCCCATACCGGAGCTCATGAGCACGCCGATTTTCGGCGCGGGCGTGTTCTCCACGGAGAGTTTGGAGTCTTCAATGGCCTGAAAGGCGGCCGAAACACCGAGCTGGATGAAACGATCCATCCGGCGGAGTTCTTTTTTGTTGATGTAGGTGGTGGGGTCGAAGTTTTTCACTTCGCAGGCAAAACGCGCGTCGAGCTTGGAAGCGTCGAAGTGAGTGATCGTCGCGGCGCCAGATTTGCCCTCTAACAGGCCGTTCCAGGTGGATTCGACGTCGTTGCCAACGGGCGACACACAGCCGAGCCCAGTGATGACGACTCGGCGGCCCGAGTTGGCCAAGGTCCGTTTACTCATCGTGACTGCTCCAACCTGTTTCGTCTGCCTTGAGCAAGGTCCGCCTCGCTTCCCACGAGGATAGGGATGCGGACCTTCACGAAGGCAAACTCAGTTCGTGGCTTTGGTACGGGCTTGGACGTAGTTGATCACGTCGCCGACGCTTTTGATCTTCTCTGCGTCTTCGTCGGGGATCTCGAGATCGAATTCTTCTTCCATCGTCATGACGAGCTCGACGATGTCGAGACTGTCGGCACCGAGGTCATCCACAAAAGAAGCATCCGGGGTGACGCTTTCGGCATCCACGTTGAGTTGTTCAACGATGATATTCTTGACGCGATCTTCGACGTTCATTCTTTTTCCTCTTTTTTTTCAAGAGCTTCTTTCGAAGCTCAGGGCCTTACATATACAGGCCACCGTTAATGTTCAAGACTTGTCCGGTAACGTACTTTGACGCGGGGGATAGAAGATAGGCCGCGCCCCAAGCAATATCCTCAGCTTGGCCCATGCTGGCCAAGGGAATGACCTTCAACATGCCCTGACGTTGCTCTTCAGGGAGGGCCTGGGTCATCTCGGTATCAATAAAGCCCGGGGCGATGGCATTGACGCGCACCTGACGCGACGACATCTCCCGAGCCAGGGACTTGGTCATGCCGATGAGTCCCGCCTTGGCAGCCGAGTAAACCACCTGGCCCGTGTTTCCCATTTGGCCGATCACGGAGCTCATGTTCACAATGGAAGCCGATCCGGCCTTCGAGAGCGGACGGAACGAAGCTTTGCACATCAGGAACGCGCCCCGCAGGTTCGTGTTCATGAGTTTGTCCCAGTCGTCCAGCTTGTAGCGCAACACGAGCTGGTCGATAGCAATACCGCCGTTATTGACGAGGCCCTGCATGCCGCCGTTGGCTTTGACGAAGGCATCCACGCAGGCCGTGCACTGTTCTTCTTTGGTGACGTCCAAAACAAGGGGCATGCCCTTGCCGCCGAGCTTTTCGATTTCCCCGCAGACGGCCTCCGCACGTGCCGCACTCTCCGGCGAACCCGTGTGGGTGACGCCGACCGTGGCGCCGGCTTCGCCGAGTTTCAGCGAGATGGCCTTGCCGATGCCGCGGGCGCCACCCGTGACGAGAATGGCTTTGCCTTGAAGATCAAAGTTGAGGGGCATTTTTAAAATCCTCGTACTTGTCGATGTTGCGAGCGGCGAGAGTCACGCCGTCCTTAGAAATACGCTTAGCCAAACCGCAGAGCACTGCGCCGGGGCCCACTTCGAGCGCCTCGGTCGCGCCCAGGGCGATGGCACGCTGGACGCTCTCCACCCAGCGTACCGAGCCCGTGATCTGCACCACGAGGCGCTCGGCCACTTCTTTGAGACCGGCGTCGAGATCGTGGTCCTGGGCCGTCACGTTGGCGATGTAGCGCAGGCCCGGGACTTTCGTCCAAGGCGCCGCGCGGAGTTCAAAGGAGAGCTTCTCCGCCGCGGGTTTCATCAGCGCAGAGTGGAAAGGAGCACTCACCGGCAACGGCAGCGCGCGACGCACACCGTACTTATCGTCCTTCGAAATCTCGGCCAAGGCCGCCAAGGCGGGCAAGTGCCCGGCCACCACGACCTGTTCGGGAGAATTGTAGTTGGCCACGCTCACCGAGCGCTCCGACTTACGCGAAGCCTCGGCACACAGAACTGCGGCTTGGGCAGATCCGTCCACGCCGGGCTTGAACACGAGCGCGCTCATGCCGCCGGTGCCCTCAGGCACCGCTTGCTGCATGTACTGGCCCCGGTGATGCACGAGCAGCGCCGCCTCGGACAGGGACAACGCCCCGGCACACACGAGCGCGGAAATCTCGCCGAGCGAGTGGCCGGCAAAGACGGAATCCTGGGTGAGCGCGTTGAGATCTCCGAAGTTTTTCAGCGAGCGCCATATGGCCACCGTGGCTGTCAGGATCGCAGGCTGCGTGATTTCGGTCGACTTGAGATCGGCGTCGGTGCCCTCAAAGACGAGCTTGCGCAAATTCAGCCCCGAACCGTCGGAGCCTTCCTCAAAAGCGTGCTTCGCCTCGGAGAAATTGTCGTACCAGCCGCGCGCCATGCCCGCGTACTGCGAGCCTTGGCCTGGGAACATGATGAGCTTCTTCGCCATTACCACCTCAAGAGCGTAGCGCCATAGGTGTAGCCGCCACCGAAGACATCCAACAGGACGAGGTCGCCCTTTTGGAGCAATTTGCGTTCTTCCATTTCGGCCAGGCAGATGCCGACCGTCGCCGCCGAGGTGTTCCCCCAACGATCAAGGTTGATGTACACGCGCTCCATCGGAAAGTCCGACATCTGCGCCACGTTCTCGATGATCCGTTGATTCGCCTGGTGCGGCACGAGCCAGCGCAGCTCGCTCGCTTGAACGCCAGCCATCGCCAACACGTCACGCGCCACTTGCACCATGCTTCGAGAAGCGGACTTGAAAATCTCGCGGCCGTTCATCGTTACGTACGGACGCTCGTCGGTGAGATAGCGGGGAGATCCGGGCGGCGTGCGACTACCCCCACCCTTCACGGCCAGGTATTCGTTCATGTCAGGCAGCGTCGAAATTTTCGACGCGATCAGGCAGGAATCTTTTCGAGGATCCGCCTGCACGGCCTCCACGACCGCGGCGCCGGCGCCATCTCCAAAGAGCACGCAGGTGGCCCGGTCCTTCCAATCGAGAATAGACGAGAAGATGTCGGCGCCGATCAGGAGCACGGTCTTCGCCAAACCCGAGCGGATATACGCATCGGCCGTGTGCAAGCCGGTCACGTACCCGGAGCACGCGGCGTTCAAATCAAAACAAGCGGTGCGATCACCCGCGCCGCCGAGCAAGCCCAGCACTCGCGCGGCCGAGATCGGCATCCAGGTGTCGGGGGTGGCCGTGCAACAAATGACGAGGTCAATGTCGTGAATCGTTCGGCCCGCGCGCGAGAGAGCTTGGCGGCAGGCTTCCGTGGAGATGGATGAGAGCGTTTCACCGCGCTCACGATCGAGTACGCGGCGTTCACGAATTCCGGTGCGAGTGCGAATCCACTCGTCTGAGGTGTCGACAAGCTGAGCGAGATCCTCGTTGCTCAGGATCTTCGAGGGCGCACCCAACCCCGTGCCCACGATACGTGAACGCAGGGAAGGCGCACCCGAGTTGCCCAATTCGCCCTCTGAAGTGGCGTGAGCCACCACTTAGGCCTCGGACTTCTTCTCTTCCTTGGTCTTGAAGATCTTCTTGCCGCCGTACCAGCCCGAAGGCGAGACGCGGTGAGGCTGCACAGGTTCTCCGGTTTCGGGACAGACCGTCCAGCCCTTGGGAACGAGCGCGAAATGAGCGCGGCCCGCGCCACGGCGCATACGGGACCGCTTGGATTTTTGCATCGGCATGGTCAGTCTTCCTTCTTGAAGAGGTTCTGCAACTTAGAGAACGGAGAAACTGCCTTCTTTTCGGGGCTTTGTCCAGAGCTTTGGTCCCCGAGTTCAGGCTTGTTCCAACAATCACAGGCCGCCCCCGGCGCGTCCTTGGCAGGCCATTCGGCAATCGGCTCGAGCACGATCAGCTGCTCGGACAAAAGATCAATTAAATCAATCTGTTCTCCGCTAAAGAAGATGTAATCCGGATCTTCGGCGGGACCATCCGGATGGTCTTCCGCGCCCGTGTTCTTGTGTAGGTACAACTGAAAATCGGACATTCGCGGAGCCATAAAGGGTTCCGCGCAACGAGAACAAAGCGCAGGAACCGATCCTTCCATGTGACCGCGAACGCCATAATCGTTGCCCACCATCGTGAGCTCCGCATCGACCTTGAGCCGGGACTTGGCGGCCCATTCTTCGGGCGTGCCCACCCCCGCAAGCGAGGGAGGTTGCGGAGCCGCTCGGCCGAGGAGCTCCTGCACCCAAAGATCTTTTTCGTCGCCATCGACCTGTACCGGGTCTTTTTCGACTTCCTTGATGGAGACACGTCCCTTGAACACCATGGCCGAGCTATGTAGCGGAAAACTACGCTGCGGTCACTCGATCACTTGGAGAGGCCCGTTCCGGCCCTGATGTGCTCAGCTCCCGCGCGGAACCGCGCGAATCCGGATGCTGCTCACGCAGCGATCGGCCTCGACGAAGCTCTTGCAGACCTCCAACGCGTAGACCCGCTCGTCCACGCGATCCACGATGCCCTGAAGAAAGTAACGATTGCCGATGAGGCGCACGCCGATGTCCGGGTGCGCGAGTCCTTCGTTGATGTCTTTCTCCATGCGCTTGCCCACCTGGAAGGCCCTGAGCTCTTCGGCTTCCAGTTCCTGGGCCCACGGCGCGGCCGCAAGGCATAGTCCCAGAACGCAGAACACCCTTCGCAAAGACTGGCCATACGTCGAAAGCATAAGACTCCTTCCGACTCCCCACCCCGATCATGCCGCGGCCGCGTGGAAAGGTTCAAGTGAAGCTTTTGTGAATGAAAATCGAGCGCGAACGAGCGGGCGACTAGCGAGCGGAGGTTCGGGCACCGGGCTGCATCAAGCGGAATCCGCTCTTTTCGCCAGGGGCGGCGGGAGCTTCGGGCTCGGGCGGGCGGGAGTTCACGTTGGCCTCGCCGCGCACGGCGAGGTTCACGTTGACGAAGCCGATCTTCACGAGGGAGTACATGACCCGCTTGATGTACACGAAGGGGATGTCACGGTCGGCTTGCACGATCACGTCGCCGGGGAACTTCATTCCCGGGTGAATCGTCTCGAAGAAGGCCTTGTAGTCCTCCAGTCGGCGCGCCAACAAGGGCAAGTCCCAGTCGGTTTCCTCGAGTTTCTCGTTAATGTCGGCGTTCTCCCCGACGGGCGCGCCCTCAAGCACGATCTTGTCCGTCATGACGGTCACGATCGGAGAGCGTTGCAACACCTGCGCGTGCGCGGCCTCCGGAAGGTTGATGTCCTTATTGACGAAAAACACTTCTCCCGTGGCCGAGAAGCTTTGGATCAAAAAGAGAATAATGACCGAAAACATGTCGATCATCGACGTCAGCGAAAGCTCTTCGCTGATCGTGCGGTGACGACCGACGCCCTTGAGCATGCGGCGCAATTCCGGCAAATCGTGGGCCGCCGTGAGTCGGAACTGAGGGATCTTAACGCCCATACCTACCTCACATCCTCTGCTCAAGGCCCGTCACGATCAGTTCGTTGAACTGCCGCGCCAGGGACCGGTCGAGCACGCCCACGAGGTCTTTGTAGCTGGATGCGTCCGTCGCGAAGATGAGCATGTCTTTCTTCTCGGGGTACTTCTGGCGGATGCCGTCCAGGAAACGCTCCACGAGCGTGTAGTCGAAGGCGTCCTTGGAATCCTTCGGACGCTCCACTTTCTCGGTTTTGCCTTCGTCGAAAACTTCGAGGTAGCTGTCCGAGATCGTGATCTTCACGTTCGAGGTGACTTTCTTGAGCTGCTCTTTCGGAGCTTCGACGGTGGCCTTGTCCTGTGCACCCAGATTCATCTGAATCACGGCAAGCTGGTCCCAAACAGCGGTCGAGAGCAAGAAGATGATGAGCGTCGAGAACAAGTCGATGAAGGGCACGAGGTTTACGTTCGTGACGAAACCCTTCCGTCCCCGTTTGCCGCCGAGTAATCCGCCGCCGCCGCTCATCTATGTCCCTCGTCCCTTAAAGGGGCTCAGTTGCGTTGAAACTTTTCGCGGTTCTGAAGAATGAGGTTCAAGGTGGCCACCGACACCTCGTGGATATCGTCGAGGATCTTCTGCGTGCGCGCAGTCAAGAGTGCGTAGCCCAGCAGTGCCGGAATCGCCACGATCAAGCCGAACATCGTTCCGTTCATGGCTTCGGAAATGCCGTGCGCCAGCAGCGTCGCTTTCTGAGCCGGATCCGCCGTCGCCACCGAGGCGAAGGAGCGGATCAGGCCAGAGATCGTGGCCAGGAGGCCGATCAGCGTCGCGACGTTCGAGAAGAGGGCCAAGAAGGGCGTACGCCGCTCGATCTGCGGGACCTCGCGGAGAGCCGCGACGTCCATGGCGGTCTGGACTTCTTCGTCTTTGCCTTTGTTCATCACGGCGATGAGCCCTTGCTTGACGATGTTGTTCAAGGGAGCGCTGCGCTCGCTGCAGTAATTGACCGCGGCGTTCAAGTCGCCCGCGAGGACCGCCCTTTGTACGTTGGCCACGAAGCGCTCTTTATCCACGCTCGCGCGCGAATAGAGCACGATGAGGCGCTCGAAAAAGATAACGACCGTGAAGACCGCGATCCCAAGGATCACGTACATCCAAATGCCGCCCTGATTGAAAAATTCGATCAATCCACTATTCACGGGGTGCCCTCCGAAGGTGCCTAAGCTCGAGATGAGTGGCCAATGCCACGACAAAACAAAGGTTTGCCAACAAGATCAGTGTAACGCGTTTTGAAGGAAAGCAAAGCCGGCCGAACAACCAAGCGCCTGAGAGTTTTCAGTCAAAATCCCGGCGCCAAAGCAACCCCGTGCGTAAATTCGCGTAGCGAGCGGTCCAAGAATCGCCCGCCTGGATCCAATCTTCGGCGCGCAGACCGGCGGCCAGTTCCCACTGAAAACCCTGCCGTTGCCCCAGCCTCACGCTGAGCTCCAGGTCGAGATCTGCGCGCAAGCGTCGCGGCGCTTGGAACGATGGCCAGCCCGACGAAAACTCCGCCCGCCACTGAATCCACCGGGCCCAAGCTCCTTCGGCATCCAACCCCAAGCGCGCCGTCTCGAAGGGATCTCCGCCACGGAGGCGACGCTGATATCCCAAGAAAAGCCCCGCCGCACCGCGCTCCTCGCCCTTCCAAAAGCGGTAGGAAAGATTGGCCCGAATGTCTTTGCCAAAGCCCACTTCCTCGCCGAGACCCACGCCCCGTTCGTAGCTCGCGCTTGCCACCAAGCGCTCGTCTAAGCGTGCACGGGCCATCAAAATACCGAAGGGGAAAAGAGAACCCTGGGCGGCCAAGGCTCCGCCCGCGAGTTCCACTTCATAGCTGCGTACGAGCGGCCTCACCTTGTACCCCGCGCTCATTTCGGCCCGAAAGGCTGCGCGGGTCTGGTCCGCGGTGCGCCCTTCCAGGGTCCAGCGGGTAGCTCCCCCGGACTTGCCCACCACGAGCAAGCGCCACTGGCGAGAAAGGTCCTGAGTCTTGGGCAAAACCTCGCAAGCGAAGGCCGAATCGAGCACATTCACACGCAGACGGCGCTCGCGCGACGCTTCGATGCCGTAGCACTCGATGTCCTGCACTTCCTCGTCCACTTCGCAGCGTAGGCTTCCGCGCTCGCTCACTCGGCACTCGCGCACCGTGGGCCCCAGCCCCGCCTGCCATTCCGCCCACACCGCTGAAGTCGGCTCGGCTTCGCTGTCGAGATCGATCGCGCCCAAAGCGGGCCAAGCCGCGACAGCACACAGCCAAATCCCCGCTTTGTTGAAGCCGCCCACGGCCTCATACTAAAGGTGCGAGACCGAATGCGCTAGAAGAGACTCAGCCCGTTCTCTGCCGTGGGACCAACAGGCATCTTGTGCAGCCCCAGACGCTGGGCATCGAGAACGGCAATGACAGCCATGTTCACAATCTCCATCACATCCGCATTGAGCTGCAACACGTGGACCGGCTTGTTCATGCCCATCAAGATCGGTCCAACGACTTCCGCCCCACCCAATTGTCCGAGGAGTTTGTAGCTCACGTTCGCCGAAGCCAGGTTGGGGAAGATAAGTATGTTCGCGCCCTGATCGCGCAAGCGGCAGAACGGGAAGCGCTCTTGCATCAGACGCGGACTCACTGCGGTATCGGCCTGCATTTCACCGTCCACGATCAAATCAGGACGCCGGCGCTGAACGATCGTCGTCGCCTGACGAACCTTCCCGGCTTCGGGATGGTCGTTGGATCCGAAGTTCGAGAAACTCAGCATCGCGATACGAGGCTCGAATCCGAGCGATTCGACGACGTGCGAGGTGTTGACGGCGATGTCCGCAAGGTCTTCGGCCGTGGGATCAAAGTTTACGGTGGTGTCCGCCAAGAAGATCACGCGGTCCTTCCACACGCACATATAGACACCGGCGATGCGTTGACCGCCCTTCGACCCCAGCACGTGTAGCGCGGGGCGGAGCGTCTCGGCGTAGCTACGAGTTGTGCCCGCAAGCCACGCGTCGGCGCGCCCCTCACGTACAAGCATCGCGCCGAAATAGAAGGGGTCCTTCATCCGTTGCAACGCCAAGGCTGGCGTGAAGCCTTTGCGTTTACGAAGTTCCCACAGCTTGGTCGAATAATCTTCGAGCAGTTCGGAATCCGAAGGGCGGATGATCTCGCACTGGAGGAGTTCATGAAGATTGAGGCGCTCGATCTCGGCGCGCACTTCACGCGGATCGCCGAGCAGCACAGGCACGGCAATCCCCTCGTCGCGCACGATGGCCGCGGCCTTGAGGACTTTCTCGTTGCTGCTTTCCGGGAAAACCAATCGCACGGGTCGGATGGATGCGCTAGCTGCCGGATCCGCGGTCTCGATGCGGTCCTTCAAATCGCGCATGACAGAGCGCGTACGGCCCAGAAGTTTCTCAAGTCGCGAACGATAGGCTTCGACACTCCCACCGGGAAACCCAAGACGAGCGACGCCCGAGTCAATCGCGGCCTTAGCCACCGCCGGCGCAACCCAGAGAAGCACTCGGGGATCGAACGGCTTAGGGATGATGTAGTCACGGCCATAGGTAAAGTGATGGCCACCGTAAGCGTGGTTCACGCTTTCGGGCACCTCAGCTTTGGCGAGGGCCGCAAGCGCCTTGGAGGCAGCCACCTTCATCTCCTCGTTGATCGTGCTGGCGCGGACGTCGAGCGCGCCGCGGAAGATAAACGGATAACCCAGCACATTGTTCACCTGGTTCGGATAATCCGAACGACCGGTCGCAAAGATCATGTCCTTGCGTGTAGCGAGAGCTACGTCATACGCAATCTCGGGATCGGGGTTGGCCATGGCAAAAACGATCGGGTCCTTGCGCATGGTCTTGAGCATCTCTGGCGTAAACACGTTGGCAGCGCTGCAACCCATAAAGACATCGGCATCCCGACACGCATCTGCGAGAGTCTTCGGCATCGCCTTGTGCCAATGAGGGTCCTTGAGAGCAAAAGCCCTTTGCGGCTCGGTGATTTCGTCCGCACGCCCTTCATAGATCACGCCAAAACGATCGGTCATGATGCAGTTCTCTTTGCGTACCCCCATCGTGAGCCAAAAACGGGCGCACGAGATGGAGGCCGCACCGCCACCGCAGAAAACCACGCGCGCGTCCTCGATCTTACGACCCGTCAACTCCAGCGCATTGATGAACGCCGCACCGCTAATGATGGCGGTGCCGTGTTGGTCGTCGTGAAAAACAGGAATGTTCATGCGTTCGCGAAGGCGCCGCTCGATCTCGAAACATTCAGGGGCCTTGACGTCTTCGAGATTGATGCCGCCGAAGGTGGGCTCCAGGCGAGCCACGGTTTCGACAAACTCGTCGATCCCAGAGGCGTTGATTTCCAAATCAAAGCAATCGATATCGGCAAACTTCTTGAAAAGGACGGCCTTGCCTTCCATCACGGGTTTGGCCGCCATCGGCCCGATGTCGCCCAAGCCCAACACGGCCGTGCCGTTGGTGATGACGGCCACAAGATTGCCCTTAGCGGTGTACTTGTAGACGTCGTCGGGGTTCTTCGCGATTTCCTTGCACGGCTCAGCCACGCCGGGCGTGTAGGCGAAGCTCAAATCGCGCTGGGTGACGACGGACTTGGACGAAACAATCTCCAGCTTGCCGGCGCGCATCGCACCTGCGCCCGCAGGGATCGTAGAACCCTCGTGATAGTCCAGGGCCAGCTCGCGGCGACTCTTTTTGGCGCGTTTGCCGTCTTCGGTGTCGGGGCCCTTGGTGTCGTTTGCCATACGTTCCATAACTCCTGTCGTGAACTCAACTCGTGGATCAAGGACTCTAATGCGCGCCGGCGCTTTCCTCAAAAGCGACTTGACGCATTCGGGGAGGAGGGGGATTTTCGCGGGATGGGCCTTCTCTTCGCTATTCAGCCCGACCTGCGGCGATCCACCCTGGACACCCTGGTCTTGCGTACCTCCCACCGCCGCTTCAGTATCGGTGCTGGTTTTCTCTTTGGCGGTTGCCTCTTGGGCACCATGTTCCTTGCGGCCTCACCGCTCTTCGAAGTTCTGTGGAACGAAGGGGGCTTCTTCGACAAAGCCATCACCCTTTTCTTTTACGTACCGATCTTCCTCTATCCTCTGATCGCTCTTGCGCTCTGGTTCTTTGAGGAGGTGGCCTACGTCCGCCGCCGCGCGGATGGTCTTTTCGACGTGGAAGCGTACGACCACTTGCTCGGCCTGCGCTGGAACCGTCGATTCGTTCACAAAGCCGATTCGACCACGCTTTCCGTGGAAAACTGGAAGGGCGCTGTCAACATGGCCGCCCTCGATGCGCAAGCCCGGGGCAAACCCGATCGCTACGCCACGCAGGGTCATTGGATCTTGTGCCTTCGCCCCGGCTCCGAACGACTTTTTTTGGAGCGCCGCGCAAAGCGAGACGACGTAGAGACTTTGAAAGCTCAAGTCGAAAGTTTCATGAAAGCCACGAATTCAATAAATCCAGTGGCTTGAGGCCGAAGATTTAAGTCTTTTTAGGTAACGCATTTCGGGCTAGGCCAGTAGAAGAGTCATCACAGAGTGTCAATTTTTTGGACGCAGGGGGTCAGTTGTTCATGAGCTCAAAAATTCTTCGTCTCTCCACCCTTCTTGGGGGCTTAGCCTTCGTTTCTGTAGCTCAGGCCGATCGGTACATCGTCAGCTTGAAGTCTTCGAACGCTTTCAAGAGCGCCACGTCCGCACTCAACGAATCCGTGCGTCTCGGCGTTAGCCGCCGCGACCTTTTGGGCCGCACCACTTTGCAGCGTCCTCGCTTGTTGGGCACCCAAGCCCACCTAACCTCGGCCCTCGACAATCTTTCGATGGTCGTTGTCGATGCTGATGCTTCCGCTGCCGCCGCTCTCGCTCAGCGGCCCGAAGTTGCATTCGTGGAAAAAGAGTTTTTCTTTGCCGCTCCTCGGCTGCCGCTCGGCGCGTCTGAGTCCAACGCAACCGAAGCCAAACCCAGCGAAAGAGAGATCACTTGGGGCCTGGGCGCCGTCAAGGCTCCCGAAGCCTGGAGCGCCGTGAGCACTGCCGGCAGCCAGGGTGCGGGCGTACGCGTGCTCGTCATCGATACGGGTATTGACCGCGACCACGCCGACCTCAAAGAGAACTTCGAAGAAGGCAAAAACTTCATTACCTCGCGCGATCCTATGGAAGACGACGAGAGCGACTCGGCCTCACTCGGGGCTTTCCTCGCTTCGCCCTTTGCGCTTGCACCTGCCGGCATCGAAGCCGACATGCCCTACGACTACTACGATCAGGTGGGCCACGGCTCACACGTCGCGGGCACCATTGCCGGCGTGGCTAACAATGTCGGCGTCGTCGGCGTTGCTCCGCTGTCCAAAATTCTCGCCGGCCGCGTCTGCGGTAAGATGGGTTGTTCGTCCGTCGCCATCGTGAACGCCATCAACTGGGCGATCACCAAAAAAGTCGACGTGATCAACATGTCCCTGGGCGGACCGATGCCCTCGCGTGCCCAGGAGAACGCACTCATTGCCGTGGAATCCGCCAACATCGTCTCCGTTGCGGCCTCGGGTAACGACGGAACTGCAACGGTCTCCTACCCCGCCGCTTATTCCAGCGTGCTGGCCGTAGGCGCCATCGATGTGAAGCTCGCAAAAGCCGTGTTCTCGAACTGGGGTCCGGAACTGGACCTCGTGGCTCCGGGTGTGGACGTTCTCTCGTCGGTCCCCACGGGTTCAGGCCGCGCTTCGCAGGTGAAAGTATCGCTCTCGGGAGTGCAAACGGAACTCGTCAGCACGAGCTTTGTCGGATCTGCCGAAAGAGACGTCACGGGGGCCTTGGTGTTTGCTGGACTCGGCAAGCCCGAGAACTTCACGTCCGAAGTGTCGGGCAAGATCGCGCTCATCCAGCGTGGTGAAATTCCTTTCGCCGACAAAGTTACAAACGCGATCAAAGCCGGCGCCGTCGCCGTGCTCGTTTTCAATAATGCTCCCGGCTTGATCTCGGGCGCCATCACTCAAGACGGCTCCACGGTGGCGATCCCGGTCGCTATGATCGAGCAAAGCGCTGGCGAAGACATCAAGGCAAAGCTGGCTGCGGCGCCTCTCACCGTAACGGCGAGCCTTGCCACGGTGAAAACTGACTATGCCGCCTTCCAGGGCACTTCGATGGCCTCGCCGCACGCAGCAGGCGTTGCAGCCCTCGTGCGGGGTGCCAACAAGTCGCTTACTGCCGGACAGGTTAAAGAACTCCTCAAGAGCACTGCAGTCGCAGCTCCGACCAACCCGGACAACCAGTTTGGCACGGGCTACATCAATGCTCTGAGCGCGGTCCAAGCGGCTCAGCGCTAGGCACTGGAAATTTGAAAAAGCCTGAGCGAAGTCCGCTCAGGCTTTGAATAGCTTCTGCAAGGAGGCTCCGAGCTTGGCAGCAAGCGCGGAGTCTCCTTTTACTTTGATCTTCCGGGTAACAAAGGCCCACGCGACGTTTACACTCCCGTCGATCATCCCCTGAAAAGTCTGGTCCTTGGTCTCGATGAGGCAGTCGGACTCGCCTGTAGCCGGAACGAAACTTACGGCTCCGTTGTCGTCAAAGCGAAAAGCCCAGGCACCGCCCCCGTCGCCCTCGACAGACACGGCAATCGTCTTGTTGGTAACTCCCGAACTCTTGAGACACAAGGGATCCGCCTTGAGTTTGGCAGGCAACAGATTGTCGAACAAATCTTTAGTCGTTTTCATGGGGTCTTTCCTTCTCGTGCGGGATCGTACATTTCGTCGATGATCTTGGCATATTTTTGGGAGCAGAATTTACGCTTAACCTTGAGACTGGGCGTCAACTCGCCGGCTTCCATCGAGAAATCGCGCGGAAGGATGCGGAAACGCTTGATCGTCTCGTAGGGAGCCAGGCCCGCGTTCACCCGTTGAATGCGCACTTTGAGATAGCCCTGAAGGCGGGTATCGGTAGCTGCGGCTTCAACGCCTTTCAGGTCACTCCACCCCTGGACACTCACGACACGGCGTAATTCGTCCGGCGCGAGCGTGATCAGCGAGACGAGATAGTTTCGACGATCTCCGACCACGAGAGCGTTGGAGATGATCGGATCCTGGCGGAGCAGACCTTCGATTTTTTGAGGGGCGACATTCTTTCCGCCCGCCGTAATCAGCAGATCTTTTTTGCGGTCCGTGATGCGGATGAACCCGTCGGCGTCGATGTCGCCCACGTCGCCCGTGGCAAACCAACCGACCTGCAGGGCTTCGCGCGTGCCCTCGGGATTGTTGAAGTAGCCGGCGAAGACGGAGGGGCCGCGGAGCAGGATTTCGCCGTCGGCTGCGATCTTTACCTCAGAACCTGGCCAAGGCCGCCCGACGGTGCCCGGTTTGACGGCTGCGATCGTGTTGAAAGCCACCGGACCTGTCGTCTCCGTAAGGCCGTAGCCCTCCAAGATATTCATGCCGCTGGCCGCAAAGAAGTCCGCGATCTCTCGCGAAAGCGGGGCGCCCCCGCTGATGGCAAAACGCATGCGTCCGCCGAAACGAGCACGGAGGGGAGCGAAAACCAACTTGTCGGCCGCGACGTGCTCCAAACGCGTAGCGATCGAGGGAGTGCGGCCCGTTCGGCGGGCTTCGCCCATCTCAGAGGCTACGCGAAACGCCAGCTGCACGGCTTGACGCTCCACCCAGCCTCCCGACTGCGCTTTCTTTTGGAGCCCTTGATAGACCTTTTCATAAATGCGCGGCACCGAGATCAACACCGTCGGACGAATCTCCGCCAGGTTGTCCATCAGAGTGGCCAGGCTTTCGCAGTAAGCATTTGTCCACCCGGCCGAGAGCGTGATCATTTGCTCGATTCGCCCAAGGATATGAGCCACCGGCAAAAAGAGAAGCGTCAGGTCCTCGTCGCTCACGCTCATGGCCGCCGCTGCGTTGGCCATCACCGCAAGGAAGTTGCCGTGCGTGATGCACGCCCCCTTTGGCACCCCGGAGGTGCCCGAGGTGTAAACGATGCTGGCAAGATCGGATTCACGGAGAGTGGCCGCGTCCGCGCGCCAAGCTTGACGTTCGACGGCGGTCTGCTGAGCCGAAAACTCGCTGGAAGCGAGGAACTCATCGAGCCCAACCACGCCTTCGCGCCCGGTGCGCTCAATCGAGAACACGCGTTCGAGATCCGGCAAACCCGCTTTGAACGGAAGAGTCTTGTCGACCTGGCTCGCGTCGTCGCAAAAAACAAAGCGCGCGCCGCTGTCCCTAAGGATGTATCCCACTTCTTCGCCCGTGACCGAAGGATACACGGGCACCGTTATGCCACCGAGACTCAAAATCGCCTGATCGAGATAGGTCCACTCGGGACGCGTTTGCGAAAGAAGCGCTACACGATCCCCTTTTCGCAGTCCGAGAGATTTCAGAGCTCGGGCGATCTCAAAAACCCGATCGCCGTACTCACGCCACGTGACGTGCTTCCAGGCGCCTTCACGCTTGCGCATGATCGCGGTTTTGTTGGGAGTCGCAGCGACACGCCTCTGAAAGGTGTCCGGGACGTTCACTCCTACGACAAAAGACATGAGGGTAGTCTAACCCTCCGCAACAAAAAGGAAAGCGTCGGCGCCGAAGGACTAGTTCCCGTTCAGGCTGCCGCTCAACACGAGATCGCGGGTGAGGATGCGGTCCTGAGAAATCTCGATCGTCTCGCTGTGGCGCACTCCGAAAACCGGGTTGCGCAGCTCGAGGATGTGCCGACCCGTGGGCAACTCGTGCCGCGTGAGCGGCGTTTGCATCGGAGCACCGTCGGCCCCCACCATGAGCTTGCCATCGAGATAAATCTCGGTGGCCCGCGGGGTGGAACTAAGGGAGAGATAACCTGCAAGGAGCTTGGTGGCAGGCTTGGTCTCAAAACCCGGATGCTGGATTGCCGCCGGATCGCGTGTTTCTTCCACAGGGACAACGGGCGCCGGATTGGCCGCGACCGGATTCTCGGACGCGGCAGTTTCGGGGGCAGCCGCTTCGGGCGTGGTGGGTTCAAGTGCCGGCAGGTCCGGAGCAGCGGGAGGTATTGCTACCGACTGCTGAGCCACGGGATCGCCCACGTCGACGGGATTAGATTGTGAATCGACCGCACTTTGCGCGACCGGAGCGTCCTCCGAGACGGGCGCGTTACCCGCCCCCCCCACGGCCACCACCACAAAGAGCACCAGCGCGGCGCCGGCGTACATGTACACGCGCTTGCGCTGCGAACTCTTGGAAATCGGCATGCCCATAGACTGCGTGACATTGCCGTAGTTGTTGCCGGCTCGGGCACGCGAAACAAGATCCGCGTCGGGCAGTTGATAGGTCCCCACCGTGAGACGCGTGCCGTCGAGAGGTGGATTCTGGTTCTTCAAGTTGGCGGGCACCGAGAGCGAGAGCTGACTCGGCCCGCCGCTCGGGAAGGCCGCTTGTTCGAGAGCCTGCGCCTGAGGTAGGGGAAGTTCCGAGGACATTTCTCCCGTGAGCTGGGTGGCCTCGTCGTCGTTGGCTCCCGAAAAAGAATCGCTCGCATCCGGTAGATCGGGTTGCGGCGCTTCGAACTCTGTTGGATTCGGAAGCGGCTCCTCAAACGGCGATGGATGCATGCCCGATACCTTAGTCTTGGCTTCATCGTCATCTACATGCGTATGATCTTTGTCGTCCGAGGACTGCCCACTCGCGCGCGACGACTGGTGGGAGGCCATCCGGGGAGGCGCTTCGGCGGCCCACTTTTCGCGCTTCTTTTTTTCTTCTGCGATGTCTTCGCCAAAGATCTTCTTAAGAAAGCTCGCGAGTTCCATCGGCAGGAACTTGGGATACTTCTGGTTCATAAAGCGCAGCAGGTCGGCGTAGAGCTCTCCCGCCGTGGCGTAGCGTTCGCCGCGTTCCTTAGCCAGTGCCTTCATGACGATGCGGTCAAGCCCTGGGCCGATGCCGGGATTGTACTTTGATGGGCGTGGCACCCGGCAATCTTTGACAAGCTGCAGAGTGCGCAGGTCATCGTCGCAGGTAAAGAGACGACGCTGCGTGAGCGTTTCAAACAGGATGATGCCGAGGGCGAAGATGTCTGTGCGACGATCAATCTTAAGTCCCGAAGCTTGTTCGGGGGACATGTAACCAAACTTGCCCTTGAGCACCCCGGCGCGCGTATTTTCGGCGCGCGAGGCGGCCTTGGCGATGCCGAAGTCGACGACCTTCACGTTGCCGTCGTAGCTGAGCATGATGTTTTGCGGACTCATGTCCCGGTGCACGACTTCCATCGGTTGACCGGTTTTTTCGTCCACGAAATTATGCGCGTACTCAAGTCCCTTGGCGGCTTCGGCCACCAAGTGACAGGCAATCTCGATGGGAATCTTTACTTTTTTCTTATCGGCGCGCGCGAGCACTTGGCGCAGGTTACGCCCATCGACGAACTCCATGACGAGATAGAGATAGCCGTCGAAGTCACCATTGCCGAAAACGTGCACGATGTTCGGATGCTGCAGCTGCGCACAGAGATTGGCCTCCATGCGGAACATGGCTTTGAACTCTTCGTTCGCGGCGAAGTTCTGAAGAATGCGCTTAACGGCGACCCATTTTTCGAAACCGCCGTATCCCAGCTGCTTCGCACGATGCACCTCGGCCATGCCGCCTGCGGCAAGCTTTTCGACTAGGAGGAGGTCTGAGCCAAAGCGTTCCGACATGGTTTCCCTTAGGATAGTGGATCGGCAGTTTCGGGGCCGTACTTGAGTGCCCCCGGCCTCTTGAAAGAGCTTTTTAGGAAGCCCCAACCAGTTGAAATAGATAGGAATTATAGACTTCGTGCGGGGCTCCACTTTTTATCGCGTTTTCCATTAACCCTGGGAGCTGGGTGGGGAGTCCTATCCACACGACACCACACACAAGGAGGCGTTATGAAAGACTTATTTGATCTCATCCAAGGGTCCACCCGCCTTGCTCCGCGGGGCGAAGAACGCGTCCTCAAGCCTAAGTCAAAACTCGCCGGCTACGCGCTCAAGCAAGCCATGGGCGGGGGAGATTTGCTGGATCAAACGGGACTGGAGTCGTCGTGGTTCGACGTCGATCACCATCTGGCCGCGCGCTCCGCAGAAGCCGACGATGATTTCCGCGGCAGCGGAAACGCGGGCGAAGTGGAAAACGAAGAACTCGAGGGAACCCTGCGCACGCTCAGCAATTTCGAAGACGAGTTCTAGGAGTCAGTACCGCAGCGAGAGACCTCCGCGAAAAAAAACTCCGGAGGTCTTCGCGTCTAGCGTCGACGCCCCAAGGGTGACGGTGCTGGGCACGACGAAGCGATAACCCGCCTCGCTCACGATGCCCCACGAGCGACGCGCCCCCGGATAGATCCCCAGCTCCATAGCACCAAATCCAGCGAGACCTGGGTTTGCGTAGGTTCCGTCGGCGCTCGCCGTACCCGCGTAGCGCAATTCGTTTTTGAGCAAGTATCCGACTCCCACGAGTGGACGCACCGAAATCGCCCCGCCAAAACGCAAGCCCAACGTTCCATAAACTCCGGGCTGAAAAAGCACGGCGCTCGTCGTGCCCGCCTCGATCTTGTGCCAAATCCAGTCACCGCGAATCCCCAGCGTAAGTCGGCGCATCTGTGCGCCGAGCTCCAGCGAGTACACGTAGGCTTTGAGGAAATTCGTGTTGGTGGCGTCGCCGACGGAGTTAGACGTGGCCAAGCGCTGAAGCGAAAATCCAGGATTGAAATACACGCCCGCCTGGCTGCGGACCGACCCTAAACCGAGCGCGCCCATAATGCCGATCCGGAGAAGCGATAGCCTTGCCACCTTCCCATCTTGCAGGGCCGCTCGACGGCCGACGAGCCAACAGAATGACTTGGCGGGGCTGCGTCGGGGGCGGAGCCTTGCGTTATTTCCCGACCCAGGCGATGTTGGAAGCTATGAAATCGATCATTTCTGCCACCCTCTCCGTCACCCTCGCACTCTCGGCCTTGTCGGCCGGCGCCGTGAACTTTTCGGGCTCGTGGGTGGGAACCGGAACGATGACGGAAAAAAATCCCTATACGGGCAATAAGTCGTCGCCCTGCTCGATTGTAGAGGTCGTTTTGGACCATAAACCCGACGGACTCACCATCCAGCACTACCGCGGCCTCTGCGGACAACTCGACTCGGACTGGGGTCCGTCTTCGATGGAAATTCGGGGGGAGAAGACCTTTGAAGAGGGCGAGGAGACAGGCACCCTGATTGGAGACACGCTCAAGACGATTTCGTCGAGCGGCGGCGTGCAGTACGCTTTCAACCTGAGCTTGCGCGATGTGCCTGCGGGCACGACCCCCACCCTCGAAACCTACTACGGCGTGCGCAGCATGATGGGCACGATCGTGATTGAGGGAAACCTGCAGCCGAAACGCTAGACAGAGAATGTTGAACCCTTTAGGGTAAATGAAACGATTTTTTAGCCTTAAAACCAGTAGATTAAGCGGAAAACCTAAAGCTGCTTCTTCATGTATTCCACGAGCTGCTTGAGGGCCGTGCCCCAGCCCACTTCGAAGCCCATGGCCTCGTGCTTCGCGCGATCTGACTCTTTGGAATGAATACCTACCGCCGTGTACCTGGTGCCGCCTTGGCCATGGGGCTCGAGCAGGATCATGGCCGTGAAGTGACCCATTTGCTCGGCCAGGTACGCGCGGCCGGAGGGCCGGAAGTCAGCCGCTAAAGCGTCGGTCCAAACGAGCCGCTCGTTGGGCACGACTTCCAAGAAACAACCTTCGTTCGGGAAGCTCTGGCCCTCGGGCGATTGCATCACGGTACGAAAAAGCCCGCCCGGGCGCAGATCCATTTCGCAATCGATCGTCTTCCAGGGCAGCGGGCAGAACCACTCTTTGAGGTGCTTCGGCGTGGTCCACGCGGCCCACACCGCGGCCGGCGGGATATCGATGGTCCGCTCCAGCACGACGTCGAGCTTGGGATTGGGCTTGAAGGGGGCGCGAGTCATAAGCCCAGTATAAAGGAACATCCTGTACTTTGAATTGTGCCGCGCCTCAGGACGTGCGATCCTAGAAGCCTCTTCTGCGGAGGGGGCGTCGGGTTTCGACAGGTGTTTCGAGATTCGAGTCGCGCGCCGAGTGGGATCTGGTCACTCGTTAAACCCACAGATCAAACTATAAGTGTCGACAGCAATGTTGCACTCGCCGCCTAAGCCTAGCTTAGCGTAGCGCGATCGCCTGAGAGTCCTCCTTCGCTCCCAGGGTCGATCGTCATTCAGAGGGATGCTTGCTCCGTTTGCGGCTTTGCGGAGCACCAAGATCAATTGAGCTGATCGCGACGTTGTTAGGGGGCCACTCGCCAGACAACGCGGCTAAACCTATCGAGTTGGATACGCGCGTAGTGACTTGGGTATCGGGCATTCTGGACGTGGGTTCAACTCCCACCGCCTCCACCATTTAACCCAAGCTAGTTACCCCCTCCGGGGAACACAAAAATAAACCCTAAAACAAACCAAACACTTAACAAATCTCCTCTGGCGATCAGGTGCCGGTGGGTGCATTACGGAAAATTACAGTTTATTACTCCGCTTTGCCCCACATCGGCCCCATCTCAGCCCCACGGACCTCCGCAGTTGACCTAAACGTGTAGCCAAAAGCTACGCGTGTAAGCATCGAAGTTCGTTTTGCAAAAACAAAACAAGAAACTTTTGTCTACACAACTGAAAATTTAGGAGGTCCTATGTCCAATCGTTCGTCTCAAAAACTCATCACGCGTGAATGCGTGATGCTCAGGCACTTAAGAGAAAAAACGTCTCTCTCCATGAGGGACGCCGCCCGGCTTGCGGGCATCAACCCAGCTACGGTCAATCATATTGAAAATGGTCGTCAGGCTATTAAGGAGGAGCACCTGCGCGCTCTGCTGCCCATCTATGGCGAAACACTTGCAAGCTATCGCAATTATCTTGCAAAAGAGCAACTGCCGCTCAGTCGGGAGCGGAGCGAGTGCCTATCGGCACTCAATTCTTTGCCCGAAACTGAGGTTCAGAGTTTGCACCCGCTGCTGAGCTTGATGCTCAAGAAGATTGAAGGAGGTGTTCAATGAAGAACCCGAATCTTCTCATTTCGGCATTGGGTTTTGCTGGTGTTCTCGGCGCGTGGACTTCCCCTGATCTACCGAAAAAAATGCACCACTGGCTTTTGGAGATGCACAAAGCTCAAATTGAATTACTCAAAATTGATTGGGGACAGCCTGGGTTTTGTACGGAGTGGGATCGTAACTACGACACAGAAACTCACTCCTGTGGAAGACGTGGAAAACTCATTCAGCGTCGACAATAAAAATTAGGGGGAATTGCGGTCCAAATAGTTAGCACTGCGAGCAATTTGAGTAGAAAACCCTGAACTGCGGGCGGTGGACTGGAGAGTCTGTGAGTCTTAAAACGTTTGAGTGGAACGGTCCGGCTCCAATAGAAGGAGTCAGGCCCATGAAAACAACCAGGAAATATTACACAACCGAGTACAAGAAGAAGATCGTCGCCGAGTTCGAGGCGGGCACGCTGCCAGCCGAGAAGCTGGCCGAGCGCGAAGGGATCGACCGGGCGCAGATCTACAAGTGGAAGACGCAGCTTGAGACGAGGGCGCGGGGTGAGCGAGTAGAAATGCTTGAGGCGGCCGGGCACAACCCGGACGACATCAGGCGGATTATGGAGCTTGAGGACGAGCTGGCGGCGGCGAAGGAAAAAATCGCCGACCAGGCTTTGGCGATCGATCTTCTAAAAAAAATCCATCCGAGCTATCCGTCCGAGAGAAGGTCGTCTGGGTACAGCGAGCTAAAGACGCAGGTTACAGCTCCGTTCAAAAGGCGGCTAAAATGATCGGGCTTTCGAGTTCGAGCTTCTACTACAAACCGAAGCTGGACCGCGCGGAGCGAGAGCGGATGGAGGCCGATCTTCGAGACAAGATCGAAGGCGTGCAGAAGACCTTCACGCAGGCGGGCTACAGGACCGTGCAGGAATACTTGGAGCGCGACGGCGTTCGGGTCGGCGAGCGTCGCCTGCGTACGGTCATGGGCAAATACGGGCTGTGGGCGAAAGTGAAACGGGCATTTGTCACGACGACAGATTCCAACCACAATTTTGCTTTGTACCCGAACCTGATTTCGGGGATGACGGTGACGGGGCCGGATCAAGTTTGGGCGACCGACATCACCTACATCCGGA
>Ga0247844_1000485_pt1 | contig 85438 bp, 90 predicted proteins | sample LaCtaG_FD_192421 | JGI IMG/M metagenome (GOLD analysis project Ga0247844, IMG submission 192421) | Freshwater microbial communities from meromictic Lake La Cruz, Castile-La Mancha, Spain - LaCruzMarch201714.5m_1 | ecosystem: Environmental > Aquatic > Freshwater > Lake | place: Spain: Castile-La... | reverse complement strand
AAATTTGATCAAGTGCACTTTCAGGGGGAGTTGTCGTAGGCATAGGAGGAATGACTAAATTAAAATTGCCAGCATATTTTTGAATAGATTTACAAATAGCAGGAATGGCGTGCTCCCTTTCTGGTATCCCTTGGCACTTTTCAACGCTCACATAACAAGCAACAACACTTCCAGACTCATTAAGCTCTTTCATCCAACTTTGTAAAAATGTTGTTTTTCCAGTTTGTCTGGCCGCATGAAGAACCCAGTAAAGCTTGTTTTCTACATAGCGATTAAGCTGGCTTCCTACTAAACGTTTCTTTGCAGGAAGCATGTAATGATCTTCAGGATTACAAGGACCGGTGATGTTAAAAAATTTTGCCATACTCAATTTCTCCTTATAACTCGCAAACAAGGAGAACTATAACCTAAAAATTGTAAATATTGAATTCAAAAGAAAAGGTAACTCCTCACATCCTATGAAGGAATATCCCAAACCCTTACCATCACTAAATTTTCTTATGCTCGGACGCAACTTGATAATCAAGATAAAAAAGTTCAACCTCACAGCTAAGAGGTGATTGAATACGAGTCGAAATAATACGATAATACGAAGAATTAATATTTGTTGTATTGGCCTTAGAAAAATCCAATTTTTTGAAATGATCAAGCTGAGCTTCGAGTTGAACTTGCCTTCGCTCACAAAACTCTCTCCACTCGCTTCCAGAAAACTCGACACACTGAAATAGGGTGATCCCAAGTTTTGGCCGCATTTTGGCTGCACGAACTTGTTAAAAATGATGAAATTGGATGAAAAAAGATGAGTTGAAAAGATGGGCAAGTCTTTAATTTTTTTAGAAGTCGCTGGAATCATGAATGTTTTTTTTACCTGCGTTTGCCCCCCATGGGAGTGCCAAGTTTTTAAAAAAACAGCGAAATGCTGGTTTTTTTATTTTTGCAATTTTGCCTTCAAAGTATCAATAGAAAGATCAGCCCCACATTCCCACTCAACATAATACCCACCATTTGAAACTTTAAAAAACTCCGCTTCATCCTTTAGCTCTTCAAACGCTTCACAATGTAAATAAGGAGAAATATCGACCAATCCATTTTTTCCATCATCAAATTCAATATGAAGGAGAAAATTTTTTTGAGGAACTACTTTTAAAATCTTCATTGATCAAGTCCCTTAATGGGAAAAGGTTTCTTCCCATTAACAGCAACGCTCCCGTGGTATTCAGCATGAATGTGTGGAAGTCTATGCTTCTCAATATCCTTGAAAAACATCCTTGAAAGCATGAAAAAATCCCCGACAGATTCACTTTGTTATTTTTTTTATTTAAATATTTTTTCTAAAAAAACGATAAGGTAAATGTAAGTTTAGCGAGATCTCATTTTTCAGGGAATAATATGAGCAAGTTTTTTTTATTTTTACTGCTGACCTTGACCTCACAAACTTTTGCTCAAAATGAGTGGCAGTGTTCATTCGAAAAAGATTATGGCGTTCTCCCCTCGGCCCTAAAGACGTTGGTCAACGTCGTTTATCATATTGACAAAAAATGTAATGATGAATTTCTTTCCTACAAAAAAGAAGTGGAGAAAGAATTGGATCAAGTATCAAATATGGAAGATGAACTTTGGATTGAAATTAATAAAGTCGCCGTTAAAGCTGAGCGACGAAAAGGCGTAGTCATTTGCCCAGATGATCAAGTGAAAGCAGAAGCGTGCCGTGAACTTTTAAGGAAGCAAGGCAATCTCGCTGATCACCATAATGCCTTACTAAAATGGCTTTTAGATAACGAATCATATTTTAATAAAAAGGAAGCCATCACAAGTTCGACTCGTGTAAAGAAGGAGCCTCCAACAGCTCCTCCTTGTCCCTCAACTGAACTTCTTATAAGAATAAAACCCTATCGCTACTTTAACAAGAATCTTTATAAAGCATGGGAAAGATGTCCAGGCCTACACCCAGAAGATTTTTCGGAAGTTTGGGAAAGCTCGCCTTAAATAATTTGCCCATTAACAGCGTCAAAAGATTGTCTTACTATTAAGTTTAAAAAAAATCATAAATAAATGTAATAATTTCCAAGCTACATCACTACTACTAGCGATAAGTCTAAACATTGTCCAACCAAAGAAGGAGTTACTTTATGAAAGGTTTCTTGAAAAGCTCTATTACCTCTTCCCTTTTAACTTTTGCCATAGCATTAAGTTTTGCAAACCCACTTTTGGCTCAAGAAGAAAAAGCATTAGCAAACAGCTACACTCTTGCTGAAATTGCCACACATAACTCAGCAGCAAGTTGCTGGCTTATCATCAATAATTCTGTTTACGATCTCACGCAATACTTAGGCGATCACCCAGCTGGAGCAAAAAGAATTTTGCGCTACTGCGGTAGCGATGCAACTTCTGCTTTTGATAACGTAGGTCACTCTGATCAAGCAATGGCGGACAGAGAAGCGTTTAATATTGGAACTGTAGCTCCCTAGATAAAATAATATTTTATCTTAAAAAAAAGCCATCAACTCTTTACAGTAAGATTTGATGGCTTTTCATTTATAGCTATAAAATAGATGGAGCGGGCGACAAGTTTCGAACTTGCGACATCAACCTTGGAAGGGTTGCACTCTACCAACTGAGTTACGCCCGCGTGAATTAAAAATAATCCTAAAATTTTATCTTTTCAATAAAAATATTAAATTAATTTTCATGCGCGCTTGGATCATAGACTTGCTCTGACGTGACCCACAAAAAAAATAATTTTAAAAAAATTGACATGAAAAAAATAAGATCTACCATTATTTTATCAAGTGGGAATTATGAAAAATTATTTTTCTGTCAAAACAATTCTCCTCCTCCTCAACACAATATTCGTTTGCAGTATCGGAATAGACATTGCTGATTCTTCATCCATTATCAAAAGCAACTTAAGAACTGATAAAAATTTACGACACCATTTTTTTGCAAAAGATGATAAGACCGAAGATGATAACAGCGACGATGTTGGAGAAAATGGTGGCCATCAAAAGAAGCGCTATCACTGGATCACCCCCACACTCAACAACACTCTTACTTCATTTCTAGATCTTCAATTTAAATATTTAAAAAATGATTATAAAATTACAAAGCAAAGATTCCCTTTATTTTTCTCAGGTGTTAGTCCCCCTCGAAAAAATTTCACCTAATTTTTTCATTTTTATTTAACTTAAATTAAAGAGGTCTTTATGAAAATGCTTGTACATGTTCCCCCAATGGATGAATCAGAAATTATCAGAGAGAAAATCATTGATAAAATCTCAAAAACGTTTGATCACACTGAAGACAAAAATAGTCACCCTACTGAAACCATTTTTGTTAGTCTTGAAAAATCGCATGGTGTCTTTAATTGGACATTTGCCTACCACTACAACAATCTACATCTGTATCTTCACAAAAAAGGAACGAAGGCCTTAACGACTGGCATACAAGGTGTGACCTCACTTCAAAAACTTTTTCATACGGCAATTAAAAAACAAAGAAACTTAAACTTTGCCCTATGAAAATCTAAGGCCACTTAAAACAAAAACGACTCCACTGATAGGAATCTATTAATGGAGTCTTGTAAATCCAATGAAACTAAGTATAATTCGGATCAAGAATTTTCTCATAAAATTAAGCGGAGAGATGCCAGAGTGGCCGAATGGGCCGGTTTCGAAAACCGGTGTAGGCGTAAGTCTACCGAGGGTTCGACTCCCTCTTTCTCCGCCATTTTTGATCTTGCTTTAAATTCTCTTTTAAAATCAAAAGCATTTTGGTTCGAAAGTTGGTGTGCATTTTGAGTACTTTCGAACTGTCGTTTTATTCTATCTCCTACCAAAATCCTGGAACAGTTCCTCTAGGAGTTTTTTTCAAATTTTGCCCACAATAAACATTAGGACAAGACTGTCCTTTATTTAATTCGTTGACCCACGAAATTTGTTTCTCCAAGGTATTGCCCATATATTTTTTTCGAATATTTTCTGGAAATCTTTTTTCAATTTGATGGAGACACCAGCACTTTTCGCTATTTGGTTTTGTTGCCTGACTTGCAAATAATTGTTTATATCCAGAATTGACTAAATAGCGATCAAGACCTAACGCCATAAGACGCATTTGCTTGTTGTCACCAAGCTCCAGTGCTTTCTTTGCCCAAAGAAATGTTTGAAAGAAGTGCTCTGGGACAACTCCATGTTGAAATACTAAAGCCGCTGCTGCATAGTCCTCAGCAGCAGAAAAGCAACCCTCTGCAAAGATTTCACCAATCCTCATTCTACGCTTGGAATCATCAATCGACATTTTTTGCATATCTTCTTGACTCATATTTTGAAAATTTTTACGAGCATCTTGATCTGCCTTTACAATTTCTGCAAGTTCTTTTGAACGTAGTAATTGCTTGTCTTTATCAAGATGACAAAGAGAAAATGTTTCAGCAAATGAAACCACTGAGTAAAACATGAATAGGGAATTTATCATCATTTTCATTGCATTCATTAATATCGCCTTGTTTAAAAATATTAAAAAAACGAATTATGGATTATCTAATTCCGTCCCTTTATTCAAAATTTGAATATACTTCGAATAACAAAAAACACGATTTCGTCTTTGCTTTGTAAGCTCTTTTAGAATTTTTACTTTCACCAGTTGCTCAAGGCATTTATTGACAGTGGCAGCAGTTAGTCCCGTTTTTTCTACAAGCCAATTTGAAGTTGTTATAGGTTTTTCAAAAAGAGTGTTGTGAACTTTTAAGGCCGATTCTGCAACTCTACCAAGAGATGCCACCTTCTCTTTATCTGCATTAATAAGTTTATACAAATCTTTTGCTGTTGTTACTGCCTGAGCTGATGTTTCAATAACTGCATCCGCAAAAAAATCAAGCCACGCCTCCCAATCACCATCAATACGTACTTTATTTAAAAGTTCGTAATAATATTGCCTGTGGGTTTTGAAATATAAGCTCAAATACAAAACAGGATCATGCAGCACTTTCTGTTCATAGAGAAGAAGAGTAATAAGTAATCTCCCTAATCTGCCGTTACCATCTAAAAATGGATGGATTGTTTCAAATTGCACATGGGCCAGTGCCGCTTTAAGAAGAATAGGTGTTGATTCTGGTTTATTGTGTAAAAAAAGTTCTAAATCATTCATGCACTCAAGCATTTTCTCTGGCGGAGGTGGAACAAAGCGGGCGTTTCCTGGACGAGTTCCTCCGATCCAATTCTGACTTTTTCTAAACTCACCAGGTGCCTTATTACTTCCTCTGCTTTTACTTAAGAGGACGTCGTGAATCTCTCTCATTAATCGAAGTGAGATTGGAAAACCATCATCTAATCTTTTGATTCCATGCTTGAGAGCTGCAACGTAATTACTGACCTCTTGTACATCATTAACTGGAACTCCAGGCTCCTCGCCTAATTCAAAAAGAAGTAAATCAGAAAGTGACGATTGCGTTCCTTCAATCATAGAAGAAAGAACGGCCTCTTTACGAATATACATGTAAAGAAAAAGTGAAGTATCAGGTAAAAGACTTGATATGCTATCAAGCCTTCCAAGTGCAAGAAGAGCGTTATCAAATTTTTCTCGAAGAACAGAATCCCATTCGATAGCTGGCTTCGGTGGCAATGAATCAGGGACAAAAGCATTAACCTTTTCCCCAACAGTTGAAATGACGACGTATTTGCCTGTGGTTCTTTTCATACTTTATCCTAAAATAAGAAAACCTGTTATTTTAACATAAGTCAATATCGTAAAATAGTCAATGTCTTTATTTTACGATTGACGCATTAAGGAAAAATTCTCCAACCGTTCTCCAAATAGAAAACCTAAAGTTTTGTCTGTAGAACGTAAACTGGAACTTGTTCAAGTATCAATATTTCAGTCACTTACTTTTGGAGAACGCAAGGCAAGCGGTTCGAAAGCTTTCGCTCCGTCTCCGCCATTTTTTATCACAGAACTTGAAAAATCCAGAAATAACGGCCAAAGAATGAGAGAAATCTATAAAGCGAAAAGTATTACATAAGCAATAGACTTACTGTGAATCATACTAAACGATTAAATTCACCACGAACGACTTTTGATAAGTCGATTAAATTGCAAATTTGATCAAATAAGATTTCTATCTCAGGATCTTTATCGATTAGACCAATTATCCGATCGTGATCCTCTTTATTATTAAAAAGACTTAAAGAAAAAAACAAAAGTTCGTTATCTTCCGTTATTATTTCTTTAAGAAAAGAAACACATCCATATTTTGTACTTAAATCATCAGGGGCGAATGTCCAATCATCAATGGCACCGTATCTTTTATATATTTCGGCCGACCTTTTTTGGATCAACAAAAATGCGTCTACGCTTTTCTTTGGAATTCTATAAAAATATAATGAACTATACATGCGTTTTATCTATCAGTACCCTTCAAAAAAAGTCAAGTACACATTCAAAATCCTAAACAAGGGCAGCTGTAAAAAGTGAAGCAGGTTCGGCACAACTTAAAGCATAGAGATAAGAAAAAACTGCCTTATTGAAGAAAATATTTTACACCAATATACTTAGAGACATTGTTCTGTCGACTTTATTAGTGGATGGATTAACTATTTTCTTTTTAATTTTAAGGGGTCAATCTTGAAAAAAATAACTTTAATACTACTTATTGCAAGCTCTCTTCTCCTATCCTGTGCGCGAATAGATAAAGCGGGCACTGAAAAAAAACAAGCACGAATTCCTCAAAGCACGCATGAATTAGTTGATAAAATTGATACTATTGTTAAAGAGCTAAACGATGAAACCATCTTTAACGCTGAAACTTGTGATACTTATATAAAATCAGTAACTGATTATCTTTATTTGCTTCCTACGGGATATTTTTATCCTAAGAATGAAGTTGATCAAAATTATTTATTAGAATTTGGCCCTAAAAGCTACTATGCCCTTTTTGACCTTCAAACTTTATTACAAAAAAGAATCTCAAGCATCGCAAATCTCTCACCACGCTGTATTCATGCTGCGAGAGAAGGGATCAGGGTTTCACGATACGTTCTAGATAGTCTTGGAGAATGGCTCTATCTTAAGAAGGTATTTCCTTCAAATGAAATGATTCTTTCTGAGATTGGCACCCAGACTCTCGTCAACCAGAACGATTCAACTGAGCCATTTACTGGAATGAAAGATTTAAAAAGTGGAGACGTCCTCCTTATGAGAGGAGAAACATTTGTGAGCGCGATGATCGCAAGAATCGGTGATGATGATGCAAGTTTTTCACACCTTGCCATCGTCGGCAATGATGACAAAGGCAAGCTCTATCTTATTGAAGCACTTATTGAGGTAGGAACGAAAGCTGTTCCACTTGATAAATGGTTTGCAAACAAAAAAGAAACAAGATTCGTTGTCTATAGAAATAAGGATCAAGATTTAGCGAAACGTGCTGGGCAACAAATTTATTCTTATGTAAAAGAAAAACTAAAAAAGGATAGAGTTATTCCCTATGATTTCACAATGAATCCCGAAGATCATTCACAGCTTTTTTGTAGTGAAGTAGTCAAGTTGGCCTATCAATTAGCAAGTGGAAATAAAATAAATCTCCCTCGAACTCCTACAACTTTTTATGATTTGAAAAATTCTTATTTTTTAAACGAAATGGGTATAAAAGTATTAGAGACATTTTCACCAGCAGACATTGAGCTTGATTCAAATTTTTATCGCCTTGCTGAGTACCGAAATTTTTCTTCACTTAGAAAAACTCGCCTCCAAGATGCGATGATGTCTTCTCTTTTTGCTTGGATTTCAAACAAAGACTATGAATTAACAGATCGGTTTAATCCATATTTAATGTCTTCACTAGCAAAATTTGTGAGAACACTTGGCTTTGCTCCCGATAAAATGCAAAAACATATGCCAAGAGAGGTTTTATCAACTGTTATCAAGCTAAATAATATTAGCGCCATAATAGAAGATCATTTATTTAAATATGAACAAATATTTTTTGATAAAAAGGGGTATTCATATACCTATAAAGATTTAATGGATCATTTGGAAGTTTACCGACGAGCAGATTGTAAGCGCTTTTGGAATATCAAAATGACAGATGAAGAAAATCTTGTTGTCCTCCCCGCAAGAAATGTTCATGAACATATTCGCGGGAAAGATAGGCAATGCGATTAGATGAATTCGTTGAATCTTCAGAAGTTACTTTTTCACACCCTTTGACTTCATCCTAACACTGTGTAAACTCCCCTAACTATTGACTACCTAGGGGAGCTCTTCATGAATGCAAAGTTTGTAACTATCATTTTAAATTTAATATTATTTTCTATTATTCTTCACGCCTCCGTTTTGGCCTCAGTCATTGTTGTTGGCCATAAAAATCCCGACACTGATGCCGTTGTTGCTGCTATTGCGGTCGCAGAGCTAAAAAGTCGCCTGGCCACTCCAGCAACCGCTTATGTGCAAGGAGAAATTATGCCAGAGACAAAATATCTTCTTGATCTCTATGGTGTTCAAGTTCCTGAAAAAATCCAAAGCGTAGCAAATCAAAAAGTGATACTCGTTGACCATGCTGATACAACTCAATCTCCTGATGATTTAAGTAAAGCGGAACTTGTAGGAATCATCGACCACCACCGTTTAGGAGGCATTATCACTGGGGCCCCGATTGAAGTTCGCATGCTTCCCGTCGGATCAACGGCCACCATTATTCGCAAAATGTATGCGGAATCCCAACTTGATATATCTAAAACACTCGCGGCACTTATGGTAGGGGCCATTATTACCGATACAGTCGTTTTTAAATCTCCGACAACGACTCCTGAAGATAAATTAGCAGCAACTCAACTTGCGGCCATTGCGGGCATTCAGGATCTCACACAATTTGGAATGAAACTCTTTGAAATAAAATCTGACATTGGAAGTAAATCTGGAAATGAATTACTAAATCGTGATCTTAAAACTTTTGAAATGAATGGAAAAAAGATTGCAGTTGCACAACTTGAGTTAATGAGTTTATCCGACATACGAAAAAAAAGGGATGAATTACTTTTGTCCATGAAAACTTTAAAAAATGAGCAAAATTATCACAGTGTTTTTTTAATGCTCACGGATATTATGATTGAAGGAACTGAGCTTCTCTATCTTAGCGACGAAGCTAATATCATAGAAAAAGCATTCTCTCTAACATCTCAAGATAATGTCTCCTGTTGGCTTGCAGGAACAGTCAGTCGAAAGAAACAAATTATCCCCTTTCTTGACCGTGCTTTTAAATCAAAGTCCCCAAGAATCTAATAATTTTTCATCTTTTAAGTTTTCGATATTTCCATCGAACACCAGTTTTCCGGCCTTAAAAACAATCATCCGCTTCGTTAATCGCGCCATAAAATCCCACTCATGGCCCGAAGTTAAAATACTTTTATCTGAAAGGGACAAAAGTGTTTTTAAGGTTTTTTCTTTTTGGCGATTATCGAGCATCGCAAAAGGTTCATCGAGAATAAGAAAAGATGGATTTGTTGCAAGGGCAACGGCCAATGCGCAATTTTTTTTCTCACCAAAACTAAGCTCGTAGGGAGGACGATCAAGGAATGAAGAGACATTCACTTGCGAAGTCACGCGTGATAAAATTGTTTCGGGCAATTCCTCTAACTTGAAATTTTGGGGAGCAAATAAAATATCTTCTTTAATCGTTGAACAAAAAAGCTGATCATCGGGATTTTGCATACTATAAGAAACTTGCGACAGAATTGATTTCATCCCTTTTTCAACCGTCTGCCCAAAAAGAGAAATATGGCCTTCAAAAGGAAGAAGCCCAAGAAGACATTCCATAAATGTTGTCTTACCACTTCCATTATGTCCGATAAGGGCAACGCTTTCTCCAGGCCCAATGTGAAGTGAAGGTATCTCCAAAACAAAATCTCTACGCTTATAACGAAGGTTGGAAACTTTAAGCATTAATACCCTCTTAGTTTCATCGCTTGGTGAACTTTTTCAGATTTTTTAAGACTTCTTAAAAACAAATTACCAAGAAGAGGGCCTAAAAAACCAGATCGTAAAAGATGCTTTCTTGCAAAGTTTCCTCGCAGCCACAGATTCTTTTTGATGAGCGAAACTTCGTCAACAAAAGTATGGCTATAGCGAAAGGCGAGGATAAATATTTCTCCAAGATATTGAGGAATATGAAATCGTTTAAAGATTAAGCCTATTTTGCCTATATCAAAATTGGCCGTAACAACAGACATCGCAATTAAGGAGCTAAGTGTTTTAAGAAAAATTATCGGAAAAGCACTAAAATTTAAAAAAAGAATTCCAATGAGTGCTGGAAGCACAAAGACAACTCTTTTAAAAAAAATGATAAATGAATTTTTAGAAAAAAGAAAAATTGCACATTGAGTAATAAAAATGAACCAAAGAATTTTTTTATCTTGTAAAGCAAGAGAAGTAATAAGAAGTATAAAACTCACTAGCTTCAATTCTTTTTTCCCTTTGAACATTTACAGATAAGCAAGGTCATCGCGGTAGTTAGAAGTAAACCAAATAATCCACTCAAAATGGTTGTTAAGGCCTTCGAAGAAATAAACGATATTGCATAATCGGGCATGGGCGAAAACTTCCAGAAGGAAGGATTTTCTTCACCTCTATGAAGAAAGCCTTTTATGCCGGCCACCCATTCAAGCCCATCAGGCTTTTCAGAGGCAAAAGGTGACAAACAAATAATCAGAAAAATAGATAAAAGAAAAAATGCAGCATATTTATTTTTATAAAATTTCATAATTTTGTTTCCAAAACTTGAACCACATTGGCCTTCTGAAGAAAAAGAAGGGCAGAAGCTGTAATAAGGCCTTCGCCTATTCCAATGAGCGCGTGCACAGATCCCATCATGAAAAGAGTCGGATGCAATGGGGCCGTGCCAGAAAGAGCTAATAAAAAAGAACAGGCGAGTGAAGCAAAAAAGACTGAGGCCCAGGCCCCTAAAAAAAGGGCTATTTTACTATTTTTAGTAACTTTCTCTATACACTGACGAATGATTTGAAAACTCCAAGGCGCAACAAATCCCATACAAAAAATATTCGCGCCGAGTGCTACGAGGCCTCCATCAGCAAAAAAAAGGGCCTGAATGACAAGCACACATGATAAAATAAAAAAAGCGGCAAAAGGGCCAAAAAGAGAAGTCGCGAAAGCTGCCCCAAGAAAGTGCCCACTTGTCCCTGCCAAAATGGGAAAATTAAGCATTTGGGCCGCAAAAATAAAACCGGCAGAACATCCCATGAGAGGCACAATATTACTCTGATCTTTTTCAATAAAGATTTTTAGTCGACGATGCGAAATAACTCCAACTATTGAGGTAACTCCAATCATCCCAAGGGAAACAGGAAGAGAGAGAAAGCCATCTGGAATATGCATATGAACTCCCTAATTTCGTTGTTTGTAACACGACAAACTTTCTTTTTCAAATTAGACAAGACTTGATCTTATCCAGTATACTCAAAGTCAAACTTTAGTTCTGGAACCTAGTGTTATGAATAAAATTATTATTGAAATGGAGAAGATCAAAGATCCCTATTCGGGGTTAGGGCAGTTCTGTTTACATCTTGCCAACGAATTATTGCCTCACAATGATATTTCTTTTTATCTTCCAAAAAGGGAGCAGGCACTTTTTCCTTTAAAAAAAACGATTGAGCAAAAAAAGATCCACAAAACAATTTCCTTTCTTGCTCCAAAGGCCCAAGTTTGGCATTCCATCCACCAAGATTCTCCTTATTATCCCTCTAATCGAGATGCTAAATATCTCCTGACCATTCATGATTTAAATTATATTTTTGAAAACAAAGATATAAAAAAGACAGAGGATTATCTCAAGAAATTACAGAAAAAAATTAAAAGGGCCGATGGAATTACTTTTATTTCTGAGTATACAAAAAATTTAGTTAAACAATTTTTTTCCATTGATAATATTCCTCAAAAAGTAATTTATAACGGCATTTGTTTTAAAGAAGGACTTGAACCTCAAAAACCCGAAGGTATCCCTGAAGGTGAATTTTTATTTTCAGTAGGGACTCTTCTTCCTAAAAAAAATTTCCATGTTTTAGTTGATATGCTTAAGCATCTTCCAAACGACAACATTGTTTTAGCAGGCTCCCTTTTTCATCCGTATGCCCAAGAAATAAAAAACAATATTTCAAAGCTAGGACTTGAAAAGCGTTTCATTCTTCTCGGAACTATTACTGAAGCCGAAAAAATTTGGCTACACCAAAATTGCAAGGCCTTTCTTTTTCCCTCTCTTTTAGAAGGATTCGGACTTCCTGTCGCCGAGGCCATGGCCCAAGGAAAACCACTTTTTCTATCGAGGCTAACAAGTCTTCCAGAAGTGGGCGGTGTTGATGCTTTTTACTTTGATGATTTTGAAGGCGAAAGCATGGCTTCAGTTATCACGCAAGGCCTTAATCATTTTACAAATGAACAAAAAGAAAGACTACTTAAACGTGCCCAAATATTTAATTGGAAAAAAGCGGCCAACGATTACTACGAATTTTATAAAGGTTTTCTATGACAACAACTGAACTGACTGCCAACTACTTCTTTTCGAAATTAAAAATTAAAAATGGTTTTTTTATAGATGTTGGTGCAAACGATGGGGCAACAGGAAGCATGACTTACCCTCTTGAAAATGATGGATGGAAAGGCCTACTCATTGAACCTAATCCTGTGCTTGTTGAAAAAATTAAAACAATACGAAAAAGTCCAGTTGTTCAAACCGCCATAAGTAATGTTGAAGATAAACTTAAGTTTTATATTGTCGAAGGGCCTGCGAATCTCCATGGTTTATCACGCTTAAGTATTACTCCCGAATTTAGAGATCATGTAAAAAAGCATAACGGTGTCATAAAAGAACACATCGTCAATTGCTCGAAACTCGATACAGTTTTAAATAACTCAAATATTACAAACGAGATCGACTTTTTGAAAATCGACGTTGAAGGACATGAGCTTACAGTTTTGCAGGGATTAGATCTTCAAAAATTCAGGCCCAAAATCATTACAGCAGAAGATAATACTAAAGACAAAAACAAAGAAGTACGAAAATATCTTAAAACAAAAGGCTACACAGTCATTGCACGAAGTGGAACTAACAATTGGTACGCTACTTCAAAAAATACGGCGCCCTTTTTATGTCAACGCTTAAAAGCAGAATACACTTTTTTACGATGGGATTTAAAGCGTTTTATTTTTAAAGTATTTGGAAAAAATTTTAAATCAAATCACATCTGATTTTCTGTTACGAAATCAATCAATCAATCAAATTAAAATTTTTATATTCACCGATACGATATCCCGTCAGAGACTCAATAAAATCTGAAATCACAAGACGCATATCTTTTAACCTAAAGGCCATTGGCAAAGAAAGAATATCTATCTCATTTCTATGAGCTTCAATCCACTTGGCCATCACTTCGGGATGAGTGCCCATAAAAGGTTTTATGCCCCACATTTTGTGATAGACAAATTTCTGCTTTTTTTCAAATTCAGGGCCTTTATAAAGTTTGTCCATCGCGATCACTTTTTTGGCCATGACTTGTTCTTTACGTGCCCAACCATAATGATAAACAGGGGCCTCAATTTCTTTACAGCTTAATTTTTTCCCATCGGCCGTTTTAAAACCTTGGGCGTCTAAAAAACTTTTCGTCCCGAGACCATTTCGTATTAAGCGGACTTCTCTACGATAAATCCGTTGCGTGTATAAAATCGCATCTACATTCCCATAAAAATGAAGATACTTATAAACTAAACCCTCAATACTTTGATTGCCCTCCATGCCCCTTATGCCATTTTCAACTAAAGAATAATCTTGCTCATGAAGAGCTTCGTCACCCTGAATATACTGGCAATACTTGCCTTGGCATTTTTCTAAAGCAATATTAGTTTGCTGAGAAAGAATAAGTCCTTTGGAAGTCATTTGAGGGTCCCAATAGGATTTTACAAAAATATATTTATCATTATTTAAATGATCACGAAGATACTCATAAGTTCCGTCATCTTTTTGTAAATTTGGATCATCAAATCCAACATTAATCACAACTTCATCACAAAGAGGATCAATACTCTGAACGCTTTCTAAAATGGGATAACCTAAGGTCAAACCATTTTTAATAAACGTAAATCCAGAAATATTTTTCGCCATAAAGTTTTCTCTTATTTAATATTTTTGTTGAGGCGCTCAAGATCAATCATTTTTGCATACTTTAAAAAAACATAAAGCGAGTTTAAGCAACAAATAATAAAACCGTAGCGGCCATCAAGAAAACCTTTCTTTAAAATATAATCTTTAAAAAACTGAAAAAGAGGGCGGGTGACAAATTTTGTAAGTGTCGCTTTTTTACCCCGCTTAAAAAGTGATTGGGCCTCAATCGAACTAAAACGATCAGATTGCAAAACGTGCCCTGAAATAGAATCATATGAATAATGCAAAAGATTGCCTTCGATATGAGCGACAGTTCCTTGTACTTCAAGAGCATCGTGAGGATTGTCTCCAACCCACTTCGCAATATTTTTTTTCACAATTCTCAGCTTTGTATCGGGGTACCATCCACAATGCCAAATCCACTGATCAACATACTGAGTAAGTCTATTAAATTTATAACCATCACATTTGAAATCTTTTTTGATTTTTAGAATTTCATCTTGAAGATGTTCATCAAGGGCTTCATCTGCATCTAAGGAAAGAACATGTTCAAAACTTGCAAGTTGCATAGCAAAGTTTTTTTGTTCAACATAACCTAAAAATTTTTGCTCAATAAAACGAACTTGATAATGCTCACAAATTTCTTTGGTCTTATCAGTCGAAAGTGAATCAACGATAATAATTTCGTCTGCAACGGGCCGCAGAGACTCAATGCACCGTGCAATATTTTTTTCTTCATTAAAAGTAATAACAACTGCTGATAATTTGATCATTTTTGTATAATTCCTTTTGGCTATCCTAACTTTTTAAACAAAAAAATGTCCAGTGATTAGTATAAATAAAAAAGTCAAGCATTGAGTGTAATCATTTTTGCCGATCGCTAGATTTATTATTTCAAATGATAATATAGTCATCAGCAATAATTCAAAATGGAGTATAGCACCACATGTCCGAAAGTTTACGTCTCTTGCCATGTCCATTTCTCAAAAAAGAATTAGAAGAAATTCTTAACAAAGAATGCTACGCAGAGATGGCCCTTTCTTTTGGCCAAGATGAAAATACCTTTAGCTCAGATAAGATCGTCACTTTCTCAGATAATTTAAAAAGCTTAAGATTTGGCTGTGTCTCAAATATCATAAATATAAAAAAAATATTCCACGCTCATCACGAATGCATCGACTTGCTTATTGGAAAAGGCCTGTCTGAAAAATTAACGAAAAAGGGACATCAATTACTCACTCCATCAATGCTAAAACAAATCAACCAGGCCTTAGAAAAGGGAAGCACAAAAGAACATTTTTTAAATTTAACAAATGTCTTAATCATTGATACGGGAGTACACCCACAACTTGCTGATGAAATTAAAAAACTTGAAAGCAATTTAGAAATTAAAATAAACACACATAAAATCACCCTTGATTTTTTAGAGCAAAACCTTGAGCTTCATCTAGAGATTTGGCGCCAGTTTCAAAACACGGCCCTTCTCAACGAAAATCTTTTCTATACGCAAAAAGAAAAGGCAAACTATGCCATTATTCTCGATTTTATTTGTCGTATCCAAAATCTTGATACTGAGAAAAAAATTCTTGAGAACCTTCTTGATCTTGTCGTTATGATGGCGGGTACTAATGATGTTCATTTCTTCTTAAAAAATAAAAATATCTTTTCATTTTCAACACCACCAGATGATCTTCTTCAACAACAGCTTACCGAATGGTCCGACGACGAGAAAAAAGTCGAAGCTCCGTGGATCGCCTACCCTATTAAATATCATGATGAAAAGTTAGGGACACTCTTTATAAAATCTGATGAAACAAAAAAAATTGAAGCAATCAATATTCTCCTCTTAACATTAATGAATTTTTCAGGACTGGCCCTTGATAAACTTCATAATATGAATCAACTTGCCCAGCAAAAAGAATTTGAGGCCATTCATGCGATGGTTGCAACTTACAATCACGAGATAAACAATCCACTTTCAATTGCTATCGGCTATTTAAACATTATGGAAAAAAAGCAAGATTTTAAATATCTACCGGACATTAAGGATTCACTTATAAAAATTGAAAGAATCGTTGAAAAAATAAGTGAAATCACAAATAAAAATCTAGATTTTGCAAACTACTCAAAAGAGAGTCAGCGCCTAAAAATTGATTAGAAAACGTCAAATTTTCCCCTTACAAATTGTTTCAAGTGCTTTCGCGATTTTTGTAAATGCTCCTCCCCTAAACTGTGCCCCTGTTTGCGCAGCGTACTTATCATAACTCCAATAAGGATTTTCTAAAACATACTGAGCAAAATCAATCGAGATTTGCACAAGAGCGGCTAACGGCATAATTCGTGCTGTTTGAAGCCCCTCAGGAAATCCTTTTCCACTAGGCCTTTCATGATGTTGAGCTACAATCAATGCGGCTTCAGCAGGTGCTCGTGAGTCTCTTGCAACGATGTCTGCCGCCATTTTTGGGTGTTGAATAAATAATTTTTTATCTTCAGCACTAATGTCAGTCATTAATTCCAACTGAAAAACAGTTTGAAATTTGGCCAAATGTGGATGTGCAATCAAAGGGAGATCATGCACGTGAGCAATGTAAATAAGTTTTTCATACATGGCATCACTTGACCAGGCCAACTCTTTTGAAATAGCACAAGAGATATTGCAAATCATATCAATACGATTTCGGAAAAAAGCATTTTCAGCTCTATCAACATTTAAAGATTTTAAAAGTTTTGCAAGCTCTTTATTCTTTTTCATTTGGATGAGAACATCTTTACTTTTTTCATGAAGTTCATTGATCATTTTTTCTTGCAAAACAAATGGCCCAGTAAAAGTAGGGCATTCTTCATCATCAACTGTCTGATCTTTAGAACTTTCAACTTTTAAAAGACCTTCAGGATTTTGATTGATCGCTGGAACAACTGCATCAATTTGCTTTAATAACCATAAAAAAGCCTTACGCTGCAAAAAAAGATTGCGAACGCCTTTATGCGTATAGCGCTCAACATCTTCAATCGAAATACGATCTCCTTCACGAAAAAGTTTAATTCGTCTTCCCGTTTTTAATTCTAAAAAAACATCTTCCGGTAAAGACTCAAAGCGAGTTAAAGGCGGCAATGAGATTTTTGTCCATTCCTCAGGTTTATTTTTTGTATCGATGGCCAACATTTCAGAGAAGATCTCACTCAAACCTTCCATTAAATTCTCTTCACGAATGAATGCTTTAACCTCAGCATTTTTATAGGGGTCTAGTTTTGATTCATGACTATTTTCAACTAAAATAAAAGGCATTAATTTATTTTGATCAATAAGTTCTTTAAAAAAATCAAACCCAATTGCATCTGGAACTTTTGTTGCAACAATAATGATGTCATATTTATTTTTTCCAAGTAAAGAATTTGCTTCTTGCTTCGTTTTACACGAGGTGACATCCATATTAAATTCACTTTCAAGAAGGAATCTAATTATGTCGCAAATAACACCCAAGGGGTGAACAATAAGAGTCGATGTTTTATGAATTTCGTTCACTTTTACGTTCTTTTTTTATTGTAAAGACAGCAACTAATTCTTGTATATACTCTAAACATTCATTTAAGTTCATTTTATGAACTTCGTTTTCGTTAGGAATTTCTAATAACTCATGAAGCATTTCAATCACCTTTAATTGCGATAATTGAAGATTTCGTTTATCCATTGCGCGCTTCACACGGTCGACAAAAAACTCCTGCACGATTGGTTTTGTGATGAAATCGTGGACACCAATTTTAAGGGCCCTTAAGATATGATCTTTATCATCGAAGGCCGTTGTTACTATCACAGGAACAAAAAAATCTTTTGAAATGATTTTTTCAGCAAGCATGAGTCCATCCATTTTAGGCATACGGATATCAGTCACAATAATGTCTATTTTTTCTTTCTGAAAGATTTCCCATGCCTCGGCACCGTCAGAAGCTTCAATGATCTCTAAGGGAAGATCTTCAAGCATTGCGGCTAAAATCTCTCTAATGACGACTTCATCATCAACCAATAATAGGCGAAGCTTCGATGTTTCTAATTGAGGTTTTTGCATTTCTTCTCCCTAAGTATTTATTGAATCAAAAAAAAGAGGATATGACTTTGACACAAACTCTGCATTTAAAATTTCTCCTCCATCATGGACTCGCATAAAAAGATAAACCATCATTATGATACGATGATCTGGAACAGAACTCCACTTAAGAAACGGTGCTACTTTATTGCCCTTTGAAATGTAGAGTGAATGTGTAAGTTCATCAAAACGCCAATTCACAAAAAACAAATCAAGAACATCGCAAATCATTTTTATCCTATCTGTCTCTTTATGACGTAAGTTTTCTAAACCACTTAAACAACTTTCCTCACTCACAAGGGCCGCTAAAAAGGCCAAAACGGGAACAAGATCCTGACAATTTTGACAATTTTTCTCAAATTTTTTGAAGCTTTTAATATGAAATAACTCTAATCCTTTACTCGTAAATTTGGGTTTCCCTCCCAGCTCTTCAAGAAGCGAAATAAAAATGCTGTCGGCTTGATACAAATCCAAAGCAAAGCAATTTTTAACAAGGACTCGGCCTAATGAAAGTCCAAGGGCCAGTGGGTAGGCCAAGGAACTAAAATCAACAGGTATTTCAAAATCACTTTTTCCACTCTGAACATCAAGAATTATTTTTTTTGTAAGGCGAAAGTAATCAAGCGATAATTCGTCATTCGTGATTTTAACTTCAATTTTTTCAGGAGCAAAAGCAAGGGCCAACGCGGAGGCAAATTGTGAGGTTTGACTTGTATCAACCACAAGACAAGGTTTTGAAGTCACTAAAGGCCCCTGAACAAATAAGCACTCATCTTTCCATTCACAAACCGCGCCCAAAGAAATCATAAGATCAATTAAGGGAGCTAGTGGACGTTTTCTTATTTGATCACCTAGTTTTAATTTATAGACTTTTTTTCCTTTCGCTAAAAAAGGAAGAAGAAAGCGTACTGTGGTTCCACCATCGCCGAGATCAAGTTCTCCTACAGACGAAACTTCATTTTCGCACGCAGGAAACTGATTTTTTATTAAAACAGTTGAATCATTTATTTCAATATTTAGACCGATCTGCTTCAATGCCTTTATAAGAAATAAAACATCGTCACAAAAATTGATATGCCTAAGAGTAAAATATTGTGGAAAAAGAGAAGCAAGAATTAAAAGTCGATTGATGTAGGATTTAGAAGTAGGAACCTCTAATTCTCTATCAAAAGGTTCTTTTTTGACTTTAATATCCATACATTTTTAATATTTTTTCTTTAAAATCATTCATCCTAATCTCTTTGATCAAAATTTTTTTCTTCCGAGGTAGGATCAGTTCTATTTTTTGACTCGATGTTTTCTTTTTATCAAACATAATGATTTTTATAATTTTTCTCATTTCTTTTTTACCTAAGAGTTGCTCTTGCGTTTCAATCCCGAGTTGAAGTGAACGTTTTTCCCAAAGCTCATACTCCCTTTTTAAATCAAACAATCGCAAGATTGCGCCGATTCCATAAGAAACAGCTATACCATGTGGTAATCCCAAACATTGTTCAAAAGCGTGGCCCAATGTATGTCCTAAATTTAATTTAATTCGTTTACGCTTTGTCTCAAAAAAGTCACTCTCGACAAGCTTTCTTTTATAATTTGCACACGCCATAATCAGTTCTGGACAAAAACCTTTTTCCTTAAGCATTTTGGCAATCGCCGATGAAAGAAACGTATATTTTAAAACTTCCCCTTTGCCACTTTGAATTTGCTGTGCAGATAAAGTTTCTAAAAAAGAAAAATCCAACCAAATATTTTGGGGCGCATAAAATGTTCCTAATTGATTTTTTATATTTTCTACATTAATCCCCGTTTTTCCCCCAATAGAAGCATCCACCATCGCCAGCAAAGTGGTAGGAACGACACTCCAAGAAATTCCCCTGAGTAGCGTTGAGGCGACATAACCGGCCAAGTCGCTCGTTGCCCCCCCACCAATGGCCACAAGATGGGCCTCGCGATGTATCTTTTTTTTCAAAAAAAACCGAGTACACTTTTCATAATTTGAAAAATTTTTGCATTCCTCGCCTTCTGGCGCCACCCATTTCAAAACTTTTTTCCCCGAAATTAAAATTTTCTTCCCGTATATTTTTTCAACTTTTTTATCGATCACAAGAAGGATTAAATCGCTTTTAACATGCGAAAGAATTTTGCAAATATCTTCTATCTTTTTCTTTTCAATTTTAGTTTGAATCTTCATTTTTTATTTTTGGTTTAGTTGAAAAGCATTTTGTCGAAGCAATTGATCAGCTAAAACAAAATGAATCATCGCTTCAACAACGACAAAAACCCTTGGTGCGAGACACGCATCATGTCTTCCTTGTTTCGCCTTATCGCCTATCGTAGAAGGTGGCTTAAATAATAATTCTAAATAAATATCTTCTCCATTTGAAATTCCACCAACAATTCCCCCCAAGTTGAGCTGATTGATTTCACTTCCTTTCATCTTTGAAAAATTATTTCCCGCGCCAAAACTTAGCCCCATGCATCCCCCAATCGATAACAATGCATGCGCTAATTCTGCTTTTAATTTATCAAAAACAGGTTCACCTAAAGCAGCTGGACAATGCTTGATCTCGACAGCAAGGCGACAACCAACAGACTCTCCTTTTGCACGTAAATCACTCAAGTATTCCTTCGCTTTTTCATTTTCATCAAAACTTGGAAAACCATAAATCCCAAAATCTTTATGCCCTTTAATAAAAGCAGAAGAAAGTTCTCCCATTTCGAGTGTTTGAATTTTAATTTCTAAACTAGGCAAAACAAGCGAAGCAAAATATCCACTAATCACTCTTGCCACTGTTTCTCGTCCACTTGCTCGCCCTCCCCCACGCGGATCTCTATGGCCAAACTTCAAAAGCGTTGTTTGATCAGCATGGCCAAGACGATTTTCCGTTTGCAAAAAATTATAATCACTTGATTTTGCATCATGATTTCTCACGATCACCGTGATAGGAGTTCCTAAAGTTTTCTCTTTATAAATTCCAGATAGAATTTCAAATTGATCTAATTCTTGACGTTCACTTGCGCCTGCAATTTTCCCTGGGCGACGTCTCTCTAGCCACATTCTAAGTCTCTGAGAATCAAAATCTAGTCCAGCAGGAACACCATCTAAGACAACACCCAAACCTTGTCCGTGTGATTCACCAAAAGTGCTCATTGTCAGTAATTTTCCAAAAGAATTTCCTCTCATAAACAGCAGTCTCTTTGTATTTTTAATGTTGCCGATATTACTCTCTCATCATAATCTAAGTTTAAGGGGAAAGAAATGACAACAACTTCAACTCAGCAGTTAAATAAAAAATGCTCAGAAGAGCAAATTGAAATTTTTGAGGAAGTGATAAACCTCCTTGATCGTTTTCATTTATTTCATACAACTATTCTTGTGAGTGAGGAAAAAGGGTCACAAAATATTCCCGCGACAATAGCTCTTGTTAATCCTCACACAAAAGAATTTACACTACGCCCTCTGCACACAAACAACCCTTTTCCCAATTTCAAAGAACAACATTTAAAAATTAAAAATGAACTTGGAAATATCTCCTTTATTTCAGTCAAAGGAAGCATCGGTCGATCAAATTTTTTAAATATAAAAATCCCCTCAATTATCACCATTATGAACTATCGAGACATTGCAAGAATTGATCTTGCCCATAAAAATCTAAAGATTGGACATACCAACTACACCTCACATGATTTTCAAATGAATACCTATCAACTCCAATCTCAGCTTGTTGATACCTCCTCGTCAGGCATCGGCCTAAAATCAGTGAATCCAACCTGGGGACAATTAAGACAAAACGACAAAATTACTCTCAATTCATTTGGGACAACTAACTTGAATGAAAAAATTTTAAGAACCATCGTTTATATAAAAAATATCCCCAATAATATCCTTTCATCTGGAACTTTTCATATTGGTATCCGATTCAATAAAAACATTGAGCTCGAAACTCTCCTTAAAAAGATAAATAATGAATCTTGAACACTTTGCCTTACTCGTTGAATTTCAGGGGCTAGATAAGCAAGTCGGCCTTCATCTTAAAAAAATTTCAACTCAAACTGACCGCCTTGATGCGCTCAAAAAACAAAGGGAACTCAAGGAAAAAAACAAGACCTTACTTTGTCATGAACTTGAAAATCTTAAGAAAGAACAAGCGCAAAAAGAAAAAACTCTTTTTGAAAAAGATCAACTGATCGAACGCTCAGAGAGCAGAAAAAAAACGGCGACAAACGAAGCTCAATGTCGGGCCATTGAAAACGAAATCGCCCTTTTTCGGCCTCAAAAAGAAAAACTTGAAATTGAAGTATTTGCCTTGATGGAAAAAATTGATGAAGTTCAGACTCAAATTTCTGAGCATCAACAATTCCTCGAAGGTTCTTTAAAAACCTTAAATGAAATCCAAGCGGAAGTCGAAAAAATAACTCATTTAGAAAATGAGCAAATTAAAATCATAGAAGAGCGAATTGAATTACAGCTTAGTAATTCTCCTTCTTCTGTTCGAACACTCTGGCAAGATTTAAGCAAACGCTTTAGATTTAACTCTCCTCTTTCCTTTGTCGAAAATGGAACCTGTAGTGAATGTCGTTGCTCAATAGGAAGAAATTTTGAAAGCCTTATTGAAAAAGGCGGAATTGTCGAATTCTGTCCTCAATGCAAAAGACTTCTCGCTCCTCGAAAGCGTATTTGACTTCAAGCCTTCTTTGTTAGATAAAACTTATCCGAGATGGGGGGATCATCGCCGGCACGCAAGTGCGGGAGGAAAGTCCGGGCACCCTATGGCAGCGTAGCGGGTAACACCCGTCCACCGTGAGGTGAGGACAAGTGCAACAGAAAGTATGTACAGAGGGTTCGCCCTGCTGTAGTGAAAACAGGTAAACTCTACGCGGTGCAAGCTCAAATAGGTCTGTGGGTCTCGCAAGAGCAAAAGGGCGGCCAGTCCGAGACAGACGGGTAGAGTGCTTGAGGTCATTGGTAACAATGATCCTAGAGGAATGATGGCCTAAAACAAAACTCGGCTTACACCTCATCTCGGTTTTTTATCCTAATAATTTGCGCTCGTACAGTTACAGGCCGGCGACCAATCGGCAGAGCAATGACATATGACCGTTGATTTAGAGTTTGAACAAGCAATAATTGGTCTTGTCAGATCACTTCCACCACCTCCAACAATGGAACATGAGGGAACATATTGATCAAAACTTGAATAATTTATTGCTGTTTTTTTAGGATTTGCCCAATCAGCAGAAAACATCATGGCTATTGCTTTTTTGCCTGATGAACAAACCAAAGTTGGGCGAGAAAGTGTATCCCCTTGCCCCCAAGCGCCTCCAGCGCAAATCGTTTCTGCATCAAATGCAGTAGTATCTTCTGTACACTTACAATTTGGACTCCAATCTGCCGAACATTGACATGTAAGCAATGATTTTCCATTTGTGCATGCGACTGAGCCACGAGATAATCCTCCTGACCCCCCACTAATTGCGCAATTTGATTTCCCGATCGTAGTTGAGGAAAAGGCACCATTTATGCAATTACAATTTCCCCAATCAGCAGAACAACCACAAATGCGGTACTTGCTTCCATTTGTACAAGCTAAGGTTCCGCGCGATAAACTCCCCCCACTTCCTCCTCCTGTGGCACACGATGATTGAGGAATTGAAGTTGTAGAATCAGAGCAATCAGTAACAGTACTCAAACCGCTTGAGTCTGTATTAAAAGTGACATTAATAGTTTTTTTTATATTTTTAAAAGGTTTTGAAAATCCCAATCCTGTTTTTGATCCACTTATGACTAGTTCCGCTGTAAATGTTTGATTTAATCCTGTTGGCCAGTTTGATGCCGAAGTATAGTCAGGCATAGAAAAAGTTATTTTATCAATTAATAATTTACCATATTTTTTATTAGCAAAAATCTTTTTGCTTGAACGAGCACCTGTCTGATCGATCGACCAAATCTCGACTCCACTTTGGGGATTCGCCTTAATTGTACTCCCATTAAAAACAAAGCCACTTAAACTCGCCTGGCATGCTTTCTCTTTACTAAGCAACAATGTCGCTTCTTGTATCAGAGAAGAATAATCTGATTCAGATTGAACGTCAGCTTGCCCCTTATTTATATTTTGAAAAAGTTGAATAACTCCCAAAGACACAAGACCAAGAAGACCTGCGGCAACCATGACTTCGACCAAACTAAAACCTGATTGTTTTATTTTTTTTTCCATTTCCATTTCCATTTTTTATCTCTTTGCTTTTTAATACCCAAACTTCTCAATTTTTTAAGTTAATGATATTATAAAAATCAAAATAGAAAAGATTTTTTATATAAAAGTGCAGAATACAGTCATTGCATCCTGAGGCCTTCATGAAATTTTTCTTGCTTATTATTCTCCTTTTTTTAACTTTTAGCGCCCCTGCGGCCATGTATACTCACTATTCATTTTTCTATTACTCTGACTCAGATACTGATCAAAAATTCAAATACAACAGCATGAGAAATTCCTTAATGATCGGGGCGGAACTCTCTAAAGATTCTAATTTTGTCATTGGTTGGAATGGCCTCATGTGGACGCGCGATTATAAAGCAAGTTCAAGTGCCACAAAAGTTCCAGTCAGTATGACAGAGCTTGGCCCTCGAATTATTTATTTTTGGGGTGACGAGCGCATTTTTTATAATTCCGTTATATGGAACCCTTACGCAAAAGGAACACGAACAATCAGCGGGGCCAAGGAAGAAATTTCGGGCTACTCCTACTTGGCCAGTGCAGGCTTTGCTTATAAAATCACCAAAATATTTCGCGGCGGTTTTGCACTCAATTATCACGGACTTCAAATTAGTCAAAAAACAATTGGCACAACAACAACCAAGCTTACTCAAAGCTACACAACGATTTATCCCTCTGTTGAATTTTCTTATTTATTTAAGTGAGCAAGGGCCTTCGTACTGGCCGTAGAAAGATCACCCAGCGCAGGTGCATGATAAGCATACTCGCGCTCATCATTTTTTAATTTATTTAAAAATTTCTCATCGCACTCCAAAATATAATTTTTAATCTTATATTTCGTAATGGAGGTCGAAAAACATTTTAATTTTTTAAAATTTATTTTATTTTTCAAATGAGGATATTGCTTTAATTTTTCATCCTCTGTTTCTATAATAAAAGTAGGAAGCTCCCATTGCCCTGAAAGCCACTGCCCTTCTTCTTTTTTATAGGCCAAAACTAATTCATCTTTAATCACCACAAGGCGAAGAAGCGTTAATTCAAAAAACTTTTCTTTCTTCTTAGTCTCATTCACGCGGGGATATTCAAGAGGATTTCCCTCCAGAAAAGCTTTGCAACAGTTCTTAAGCGGACAAGATTCACAGTTCGCTTTTCTTGCCTGACAAAACTCCCTTCCTAAATCCATCAACGCTTCTGTCAAAAATCGCGGACCGACTTTGTTCATTTCAGAAAGTATTTCACCTTTAAAAAAAAGCTCATGAAGTTTTTTATGAAGAGGAGGCCCTTTAAATTCTTTTACGCCATAAACTCGCGCTAAAACTCTTTCCAAATTCGCATCAAGCGCTAGCGCAACTTGATTATCACCAATGGCAAGCAAAGCATTTGCCGTGTAATCACCAATCCCCTTTATCCCTTTTAAACTTTCAAATTCAAGAGGTATTTCTCCCTGATAAAATTCAACAATATCTAAGGCCGCTTTTCGTAAATTTTTAGCGCGCCGATAATAACCTAATCCTTTCCAAGCGCGTAACATTTGTTCTTCACTTGCAAAGGCCAAACTTTGGACATCAGGAAATTTTTCAAGAAATAATTCAAAATGATTTTTCACTGTCGATACTGTCGTCTGTTGCAACATTATTTCAGAAACAAGTGTAAAATATAAACTGCGTTTTTTTCGCCAGGGAAGTTCAGCGTGTTTTGAACAAGACCATTCTTTTAATTTTTTAAATGAAGACAAATAATTCACTTACAGGCCTTCACTATTTCTTCGGCGAGTTTCATCAAATCTTTTCCCGTAAGTGTCACTGTATCAATCCCTTTGACTTCAGCATTAATAGAATCCAAAAATTCACGAGTATGAGGAGTATATTCTTCTAAATCAGTCACAAAAAAAAGCTTTTTCGCATCAGAATCTGTTACCCATTGGGTAAAACGCTTATCATCATTCATTCCATAACTAATACAGGCCCCAGAAAAATCACCAATTTCTTTTTTTGAAGTATCATACACGTAAACAGAAAGTCGTCCCTTTTGACAATGATCAAGGGCATGACTGATCATCATGCGACGGCCACAATGTTCGGCATCCGTACTAAAATCCGTGCGCTTCATACTTGAGCTTGTATCAACCCAAATTTCAAGATCGCCACCTCTGGCCATTTCCTTTTTTTCTTTTCCACAAAAAATATCAAAGCCCTGACTTTTATCGCAATTAATCATATCGGTATCAAGAGAGTTAAAAGTTTTTACTTTTAAGTTTTCTTCTTTCATTTTTTTTTCAGCGGGATTTTCCTTCACGCCGATCGGCTTATTAGGAAGATAACCTAATTGAGGATGAAAACATCCATCCCCCATGGGAAGGCAATTATAAGGGTTATCATTTTGAGCAAGACGAGAAAAAAAAATATATGACTCTAGGGCCGCTGTCTTAGGCTCACCTAAAAACCAGCCCACAACTTTTTTAGGAGTCGCAAACGCGCTGAATGAAATGAAAAGAAAGATGCCGCAAATAATTTTCAAAAATTCGTTCCTTTCTGTTTGAAGTAACGGAAAAGGTCATTGCCTATATCAACAACTAAATCTCTACCATCAACATCAAGATCCAAAAACTCCATCAAAAAAACTCTCTGCCTTGGTGTTAATTTTTCTAACTTCTCTCGTAATCCTTTATCCATCGTTTTTTCTGGAGTGGCCTCTCTTGCTAATTCTTTTGGTAAAGCTGCTTCAATAATGGGCGGAGGCTCCTTTATAAATGTTTCCGTTTTATCGGCCACAAAATCCGGTGCCTCTCCTCCTGCCTCATCTTTATAGAAGCGGACAAGGCGCACAAATTTATCCGCAAAACTCTCATCGACAAAGTCGATCATTTCATGAAGAGGAATATTGAGTTTAGCGACAATCTTTGCAATGAGTTGCGAACTAAGTTCTGTTGTTTTTTGGTTGAGAAAGCGGCTCATCGTCGAAACGCCAACCTCAGCAACTTCGGCCAAGTCTTTTTGAGAAAGATTGCCACGCACTTGCATGTACTTGCGTACAACACCTAAAAACGATTCTAATTTATTTGCATGAAATTCTGCCATAAAAGCTCCTGAAATCCTTATCGGTCTGCAAAATTATTTCTTGATGCAATTTTATTTCTTGACGCAAATCGTCAATTATTGTAAGATGAAATTAACAGACACGGGAACATGGAGCTGAACGTGAAAATAACTATAGACCAAAATTCTCCCTTCTTACACTCCAATCAGGACCTTGAAGACTACTTGGTCATTGAGAACCAGAACATTGGAGACAGAAAATTCAATGACTTAGTGGTGTCCGGGGCCTTACTTTCACTCAGTCACTTTGAAAACGTGACCTTCTGTTCCTGTGTCTTCTTTGCCACATGTTTAGAAAACGTAAGCTTTGCAAACTGCACTTTTATTGGTTGCAAATTTCAATTTACTACTTTAACGCATTGTCATTTTGCAAATTCAAGTCTTCGAAATTGCGTATGGGAAGCAAGTAACATAAATAAAAGTAATTTTTATAACTGTGAAATGGACTTCAAAACTTCTCATAAGCTTTTGCGTGGCGACAATCGCATCACACGCGACCCCGCCTACGCCGAAGCGGCTTAAGTTTTTCGTCTAAAATAAAATATCAGCGCACCTTCGATCTCATGGACTGATGTATCCCGCGAGAGATCGCATAGCCTACCTCAAACTCGACTTGGGCCAAGATGGTTCCCTAGACGATTCGAAAATTCTCCTTCCTTGTTTCCCCGCCAAGGCCTCTGCTTGGCGGGGAAAGTCTTTTAGAAAGGGAAAAAACAATTATTTTTATTTAAATTGTGCCATTTTTTGCCAATAATTTAACCTATCAGGTGAAAAAATTGCCATTTTTTTCACCTAAGCGCCCTATTTGAAATGTAAGCCAAATCAACGAAATACACTTATTGATGTAAGCAACAAAATAAAACATAGGAGTTTTCATGTTGAAATCGTTTCTACCTAAAATAATATTTCTATTTCTTTTAACTGTAACCTCACGATCTTTTTCTTACGATACTTTGCCAACGGTCCCGTATGTAAACATTCAGTCATACTTGGGTGATTGGTATGAAATCGCTCGGCTTCCAAATTCGTTTGAAAAAAAATGCGCAGGAGTAAAAGCAAATTATTCACTCGATAAAAAAGGAAGAGTCGTTGTCGTTAATAGTTGTAATGATGCTTCTAATCCAGGAGTCACACATACCGCTAATGGCCTCGCTCGAATTAAAGATACAACAACCAATTCAAAATTAAGTGTAAGCTTTGTTCCTTTTCTTAAGGAATGGGGATTATTTGCTGGGCCATATTGGATACTTGATTTAGATGCAAATTATCAATACGCTTTAGTTGGCTCTCCTGATCGAGATTATTTGTGGGTTCTCTCACGTGAGAAATCAATGGATGAAAGTATTTTAAAAGATCTTTTAGCGAAAGCTCAATCTCTCGGTTTTGATATTAGTAAAATTATCTATACAAAAGAATTTCAAGAATAAATTTTTTATAAAAATTCCCCCCGCAAGGGGGGAAATTCATCATTTCATATTATTTTTGACTCTTCCCTTAAGACCTACGTTTTCAGGGTTAGCAACATAAATAAGATGATCAGTCCATTTGCCAAATTCAAACCAGTAACGCTTTTTAATTCCTTCTCTCTGCATCCCGATTAATTTTGCAAGTTTGATCGATTTTTTATTATCTAAATTAATGGCCGCCTCAAGACGATTCAGTTTAAGTTCAGTAAATCCAATTTTCAAACCTTTCTTGGCAGCTTCACGGCCATAACCTTTGCCATAATAACGATTATAAATAACATAGCCAAAATTTGCAAACTGATGAGAGCCGCGAACAAAAATATCAAAATCAATATGCCCAATAATTAAACCACTTTTTTTCTCAATGATACTGTAAACGTAGCAATCATCTTTCTTGGCAAAATTCTCTAAGCGCTTAAGATATTTTTTAAAGATGGCCTTACTACATTCTTTTTTTGTCTTAGGGCCATAGTCCCATTTATTTTGCTTCGGGAGATGATTCGTCCACGCCTCCACCCAGTTTTTATAATCTGATAACACTAACGGACGAAGAATAAGTCTTCGTGTTTTATGAATTGTTCTTTTAACAATCATTTATACTCCTTTAAAATTTTAATAAAATTTAAGGAGCGACTTTTTTATAAATCTTTTATTTGTAACTACTCATACTTCAATGCTGTAATTGCTCAATTCCCGAAGCAGATTTTGAGATAGTTTCCGAGGAGCGACTGAGACTTGCCCCAGGCAAGTCGCAAGGAGATCAGAGGAAAATAGCTCGAAAGATGCGAGGGAGTGAGCAATTACTTTTATTTTTAAAGTGAGAAAAGAGATGAACAAAGAAAGCCGCTCAGAACGTTAATTAATTTTTCCATAAAGCCTCCTTTGTTATTTTGAACAAGTTTGCGTTGAATACGGGACATAAATTCCATGAAGGACACTTTTTGTCAAGCTTCTTAAACCTTGATTACCTTTTAGAGGTGCTTGCCAATGAAAATAAAAATGCCGCCCAAATGCCATTAATAAGGGCCGATATCTGCGTCAGATTTAGCTCTTCTTTCTTTTTGCTAAGATCCTTATGGATTGACGGCAAAAACTTTCTAAAAAATGTAAGACACTATTTTCTATGAATGGTATTGTTTTATAATAATAAGGAAATAAATATGAAAAATCCAACCCAAGAGAATAAGGAATTGCTAGATCAGTGGTACAAATTATCGTTTAATGATTTTAAGGCGGCCAAGTCGTTGGTTAAGGATGGAAACTTATTATTAGCTGTCTTTCATTTGCAACAGTCGTTAGAAAAGTTTTTTAAAATGTACTTTATTCTCTCCCAAAAAGAACAACCGCCGATGATTCATAATCTGTTACAAATATCAATACAGGCAAATATATATGAGCAAATGGATGATGAGAAAAAAGATTTAATCAATACTCTTAATCCTTTTTATATAAAAGCACGATATCCAACATATAAAAAGTCTCTTGAAGATTCTCTGGATGATGTAAAAGTACAGTATTTGATAGTTCAGACCAATGAGGTAATAGAATGGTTAAAACTAAAGATGAAGCCATTAGGTTGGCAACAAAATTAATTTCTGAGGCCAATAAAGTATTTTATATAAAAAAAGCTTACCTGTATGGTTCATATGCAAAAGATAAGCAGCATGAATGGAGTGATATTGACGTTGCAATTGTTTCGCCCGATTTTCAATATATCCCCGAAGACATGTCTATGAAAATGCTTTTTCGTTTGGCCGCGACTATCGCACCTGAAATAGAGCCAATACCTTTGACTGAAGCTGAAGTAGATCATCCGATGCTTGGTACTATTGGTTATTCTGTAGTTCGAGAAGGTATTCTTTTAAACTAACCCAAGCAACATAAAGATAATCCCATGATTTTAAAATAGGAAATTCGCAAAGTTTTTTTCGCAGAACTTCTTTACTATATAATGGGGAATCAAGTTGTAGAACTCTTTAATTCTTTCTTTCTTCTTATAAACACAAGACACCGGCAAAAGGTCATTTTTACCATTTGCCGGTGCTTTAAAAGTGATCTTTCCTTTAGTCAAAATCTCCTTATTGTGCATTCAAAGAAAAATTGTTTTAATAGGCCATGAATGAAAAAACACAGACACCGTTTGTAAAGAATGGAATTTATCGCCACTATAAAGGAAAAACTTATCGTTTGATTGATAAAGTTCGTCACAGCGAAAGCCTTGAAGAAATGGTTCTCTACGAAACTCTTTATGAAAATCAATTAGGAAAACTCTGGGTTCGACCTCTCAAAATGTTTTTTGAGACCATCGAAAAAGACGGAAAAGAAATTCCTCGCTTTGAGTATATTAAAGAGAGCTAAAAAGGCCCCCATGAAACTAAGACAAACGCTTGAACTTCAAATTATTTCACTCAACGCAAATGGACAAGGAGAAGCGTTTTTCGAAGGAAAAACTATTGATGTCGACAATGTTTTCCCAGGAGATATCGTCAAAGCCTCTGTTACTTTCATTTCAAAAGAAAAAATTTTTGCCAAAGCTTTCGAGTTTATCAAATTATCAGACCTTCGGATACAACCACTGTGTGGCCATGCTCCTAAGTGCGGTGGCTGTAATTGGCAAGAAATTAGCTATGAAACACAATTAGAGCTCAAACAAAAATTAATCTCTAGTGAATTTCAAAAGCAAAATTTAAATATCGTCGTCCATCCGGTCAGTCCCTCAACATCTCAAGCTTATCGAAGTAAAACTCAATTCGCTTTAAGCTTCACACAGGGAAAAACGCTCATTGGCCATTTTAAGAAAAACAGTCATGAAATTGTTGATCTTGATTCCTGTCCCGTTCATCCAGCTCCCATAAATACAATTACACAAAATCTTAAAAACCTTATTGTGAAAAATAAAATTTCTATTTACGAAGAAAAAAAACACCGAGGACTTCTTCGGCATATTCACTTGCGCTTTAGTCAATATGAGCAAAAAAGTATTTTAACCTTAGTTGTGAACGAATCAAAAACTAATTTTACGCTTGATCAATTCGTAAAAGAAGTCGCTGCCGAAAATAAAGATATCTTAGGCATCCTTGTTAATTTTAATACCCAAGAGGGAAATACGATTATTGGTAATCATAATGAACTTCTTTGGGGAAAAGATCTTTTAGAAGAAGTCGTTAATGGGAAACATTATCTTTTTTCTTCAACGAACTTTTTTCAAACAAACATCAGTATTGCTGAAAAAATTTGCGAAAAAATCAAAGATCTTTTTCAGGGAGGAACTCTCCTTGATCTTTACTCTGGAGTTGGCCTCTACGCCGTTCAATTAGGCGAAAAGGCAACTGCCATCACTTGCGTGGAATACTCCGAAGCCGCCATTGTAAACGCAAAACTTAATTTAAAAAATAATCAACTCGATAAAAAGTCAGAGTGCTTTTCTGGTGATGTTCTAAAATTTTTGGAACATTTCACGAGCACAAAAAAAATATTTGATACCGTTATTGTCAATCCTCCCCGTAAAGGTCTTGATGAAAAAGTAAAAGAGTTACTTCCTTTGATCGTAGGTCGTGATCTTATTTATGTCAGTTGTTCACCAATAACGCTTGCGAGAGATCTCAAAGAATTAAGTAGTACTTTTATTATTGAAGAGCTTTTTCCCTTTGATATGTTCCCACACACTCACCATGTCGAGAGTGTGGTTTATTTAAAAAAGAAATAAGTTTCCAAGTAATAATAACATCCTGTCAATCGCCGCCTCTCGCCTCCTGGCTTCGGCGGCATACATGACATCCTGTCAATAAAAAACCCCACCAAAAGGCAGGGTTTATTTAAGCAAAGCTTAACTAAGCTAACTAAAAAAAGTCAGACTATGGTTTAGCAGGAGCTGGAGCAGGAGCGGCGCCTTGTGCAGGAGCAGCAGCTTGATCAGCAGGAGCAGCAGCAGGAGCGGCAGCAGCATCACCTTGTTTGAAAACAGCTTTTACGTTCTTGTCTGCATTCATAATAACTTGAGTCATTTTTTCAGCGCCACTTACATCGCCTTCCCAATGATCAAAAGAGAAACCAGGATTTGCAACAGCTTCTAATGTTACAGGAGCATCTTTAGGAAACTGGCCAGCTGGAGGATTTACTGTCCCAGCTTCAGCAGGTTCAACTACGATGTTCAAAGCTACGTTGCCACCAGCTTGAGCAGCAGGGTCAACTGGTGCAGTTTCTGGAGCATTTTTTGTACAGGCCATAACAAATGCAAGAAGTGACGAGAGAGCGATTACCTTCAAAAATTTCATACGATTCCTCCAAATAAAGTTTTATGACTTTTGAATCCAAATAATTCAAATTGTCTTTTATTGATGTCGTGATCTAGCAAATCATAAACTTTGCTACGCGATAGCGCAACAAACTCTCTCAACTTTTTTATTTGAAAATATAATGGTAAATCAGTACAAACAATAAAGGTCATCCATGAAGAAAAATAAATTTGTTCTCCTTTTAATTTCAGGCCTTCTTTTTGCTCTATCAGGACCATTAAGCAATTTGATATCGGACAAAAACGATCAAGTATCAAGAAAGAGTTTGAACTCAAAACACAGTCACCCCCATGAAAACAAATCTATTTAATAAATACACTTTTGAAACTCCTCTAGGAGCTTGCACTCTCTATTGGGATGAAAATAGACTACGTGGCACATCGTTAGATATCGATAAAAGGAAAAACGATCCCACGCCCCTATGGATTTCTGAAATTGCCAAAAGAATAAATAATCACCTTTTAGGAAATCCTGATAACTTTCTTGATATTCACCTTCATTTCGAAAAATTAACCCCCTTTCAAAAAAAAGTTTTTACTATTGTCCGGCAAATTCCTTCAGGCCAAGTCCTCACTTACAAGGAAATTGCGATAAAAGCTAAATCACCTTTGGCGTGTCGGGCCATTGGGCAAATTATGTCTCGCAATCCTTTTCCTTTCATCATTCCTTGTCACCGCGTTATTGGAACAAATACGCTGGGGGGGTTCTCTCTAAAAGGGGGAAGCAAGACCAAAGAACTCATGCTTCAAAGGGAAGGATACATTTATTTTACTCCTCAATCGAAGCTGTGCCATAATCGCCAAAAAGTAATGCCCAAAAATAAATAAAAGAGAAATAAATAAAAGGGAAATAAAAATGGAAAAGAAAATAGTTCACTCTGAAAAAGCTCCGAAAGCTGTTGGCACTTACTCTCAAGGAGTAAAGTTTGGCGATGTTTGTTATTTTTCAGGGATGCTAGGCCTTGATCCCCAAACTGGAACTTTGGCCACAACTTTTGATGGGCAACTTAGCCAAATTTTAAAAAACATTGATGGGCTTTTAGAATCTCAAGGCCTCAAAAGAAGTGACATTATTAAAAGCACAATCTTTATGACAGACCTTGCAGACTTTCCAAAAGTAAACAAGGCCTACGAAGAATTTTTTGCCACTCCTTATCCTGCTCGCAGTTGTGTGCAAGTATCGGCCCTTCCAAGAGGAGCGGTTATTGAAATAGAAGTGATTGCAGGTTGAAATGCCCATTTTAAAACGTAAATATGTTTTTGAAACCAAACAAACTCGTCTTATACGTTTAAGCTTTAATATTTTTTTGGGGATGGCCGCCTTTATTATTTCGTGGAACTTACTTTGCGCGATCCCCCTTCTTTCCGCTTCACAAGAAAAAAAAGAAACTCAAGCTGCATTTTATAATAAACCCCCCGACCTCATTGTCGTTTTCACGGGAGATGCAGGTCGCATTCCTTTTGCTTTGCAAGCGGCTATTCAATACAAGCAACCCAATATTTTTATTACAGGCGTTTATCAAAAAAATACGGTTGATACAATTTTGACTCGTTTTGAAGAAGCAAAATTAATTGATACGGACCTTATTGATATTGATTACGAAGCACGTAATACCATCGAAAATGTTATTTTTACTTTACGCTATCTGAGAGAAAATCCAAGTTTTGAAAAGGTTCTGATTATTTCAAATGACTATCACATTATGAGAAGCAAGCTTCTTATAAATCAACTCAAGCGGCCCCAAGATAATTTTGAATTTCACTATGTCGGTATTGAAACGGATTACACAAAACTAAGAAACATAAAAGTTCTCTACACTGAATTTTTTAAACTGATGAAAGCTATTATCATCAGCACGATATGGGATGATGATTTAAACAAGCTTGAAGAGAAAAATTAGATCCGACTCACATCAATGACTTCTTCAAGTGTCTCAATCGCTGAAACAACTCGACTAAGTTCGCTTTGATCTTTGACTTCGATTTCAAAAACAAAACTCCCCTTACTATCGGGCATAGATTTTCCAAGAGCACTCCGAATGTTGAGTCCTTGGTTGTTAATCGTTTTAGAAATAAGAGAAAGAATCCCTGGTTTATCATGAGTCATAATTTTAATATTAACAGGATGGCGATAGCGACATTCCGTATTCCAAGAAACAAGAATTTTGCGGCCTTGCTCGCCATCATCCATACGCGTACAAACAGCAGTATGAACAGTAATCCCTCGCCCACGGGTAACATAGCCCACAATACTGTCGCCAGGAATAGGACTACAACAACGAGCAATGCGAACAACAAGATCACTCATCCCTTCAACCATAATCGCATTATCTTTACTGCCCTTACGTCTCACATTATCCGAAACTTTCTTCGAATAATGATCAATGTCGCCAATTTTTTCTTCAATAACTTCTGCCGTGTGCTGGCGCAGAGAGGGGACTAAGGCAACAATATCTTTGGGGTGAATTTTCCCAATACCGACTTGAATATAAAGTTCATCTTCATTACCAAGGGAGAGATGATTTGAAATTCCGTCAAGAACTTTTTCTTTCGAAAGAGCTTTTACAGACGTCCCGAAAACCCTAAAGGCTTTTTCTAAAACTTCTTTTCCAACTTCTTTGTGGTTTTCTCTTTCAATTTTTAAAAGCCACTGCTTAATTTTGGTTTTCGCCCTACTTGTCGTAACAATATTTAACCAATCTTTCGAAGGGCTTTGAGTTTTACTCGTCATCACTTCGACAGTATCGCCTGATTTTAATTTATAACGAAGAGGAACCATTTTTCCATTTACTTTTGTTCCCACGCAATGGTTCCCCACTTCTGTGTGAATTGCAAAAGCAAAATCTAAAGGGGTCGCCCCGTAATGAAGTTCATGAACATCGCCTCTCGGAGTAAAAACAAAAATCCCACCCACATCAAGGTCATTTTTCACAACGTCCATAAACTCAGAGGAGTTTTCAACGTTTTGATTGAAATCTAAAAGATCTTGAACCCAATTTAACTTATTCGAACTTTGAGTCATGCCTTCTTTATACTTCCAGTGAGCGGCTACCCCAGTTTCAGCAACGTCATCCATTTCAAAGGTTCGAATTTGAATTTCAATACGCGAAGCTTTTGGCCCAATAACTGTCGTGTGAAGAGACTGATAATTGTTCACCTTCGGGATCGCAATATAATCTTTGAAACGTCCAGGCACAGGCGTAAAAGCAGAGTGAATAATTCCCAGTGCTTTATAGCATTCAGTAATGGAATTAACGATTAAACGAAAGGCCAAAATATCTTGAATCTGTTCGAAGTCCACCCCTCTGGCCATCATCTTTTTATAAATAGAATAAAAATGCTTAGGCCGTCCTTTCACTTCAGCATGGACTGAATACTCAAGGAGACGATCTTGAATGAGCGAAACGACTTCGCGAATATATTGTTCGCGCTCTGATTTTTTCATCGCCACTTTTTCAGCTAAACGATAATAAATATCAGGCTTCACAAAGCGAAGACATAAATCTTCTAATTCTGCTTTTACGGAGTTAATCCCTAAGCGACTCGCTAGGGGAACATAAATATCTAAAGTTTCTTGAGCAATTTTTTTCTGCTTTTCATCTGAAACATATTGAAGAGTGCGCATGTTATGCATACGATCCGCAAGTTTTACAATGATCACTCGCAAATCTTTCGCCATGGCCACAACCATTTTTCGAAAGTTTTCGGCCTGTGATTCTTCTTTAGTTCGAAACTGAATTTTAGAAATTTTTGTGAGCCCAAGAACGATCTGTGCCACTTCAGGAGAGAATTCTTTTTCAATTTGCTCAGGAGTAATTCCGCAATCTTCGATCGTATCATGAAGTAGGCCCGCAATGATGCTGGCCATATCCATACGCAACTTAATAAGAGTTGCCGCAACATTCACAGGGTGAACAATGTAGTCCTCACCAGAACTACGTTTTTGCCCCTTATGCGATTCATTGGCAAAAGCATAAGCTTTCTTGAGCATCGCAAAGTTTGCGTCTGGATAGTAGGCTTCAATTCGCCTTATGAGTTCCTCACAATTCAAACTTCTTTCATGTGTAAAACTTAATTGCTGCAACAAAGAAGGCCCCTAAGTTAAAAGGATTGAAGAAATAACTTTTTTTAATTCTTGGTGAGCTGTCTCTAAGTCATCATTAAAAACGCAGTAATCATAATCATTTTTTCGAAGCAATTCTTTCTTGGCATTATCTAAACGAAGACGAATAACATCATCTGCATCTGTCCCACGATGCCTCAAGCGTTTTTCTAATTCTTCAACGGAGGGCGGAGCTATGAAAATAATTTTGGCCTTTGAACCAAAATGATTTCTCATCGCATCGGCACCCTGAACATCTAAATCAAATAAAATCTGCGCGCCATTCCCAAGCATTTCCTCTACGAATTTTTTAGAAGTTCCATAGCAATTGCCATGAACATGGGCCCACTCTAAAAAATCATCCGCAGCTACTTTTTTATCAAACTCTTCACGGGTAATAAAATGATAAGAAACCCCATTTGTTTCACCGGCACGCATATTACGAGTCGTGCAAGAAACAGACTCTTTAAGATTAGGAAAATCGATTTTAATTTTTTTAATTAAAGTTGATTTACCAGAACCCGAAGGGGCCACAATCACAATAAGTTTTCCTAGATTCGTCTTATTCACAGGGTTTCCTTTATTCGATATTAAGAGCTTGCTCTCGAATCTTTTCTAAATGAACTTTCATTTGTACAACAGAATCCGAAATTTCATCGATGACTGTTTTAGAGCCAATCGTGTTTGTTTCACGATTTAATTCTTGCAAGAGAAAATCAAGCTCTTTGCCAATTTCATTTTTTGTCGCAAGCATTTTATCAAATTTTGTCAGATGGCTTCTAATGCGATCAATTTCTTCATGAATATCGATCTTTTCTAAGTAATAAACCACTTCTTGCATAAAACGTGGTTCATCAATTTTTAAATCAGAACAATGTTCTTGAAAGGCCTTTTTTAATTTTTCTTGAATATTTTTTTGATGTCCAGAAATAAGTTCGACGACACGTTTGTAATGTCCTTCGAAATTTTTCTTATGATCTTGTATGATGGTGACAAGCTTTCGCCCCTCGCTTAAGCGAGATTCTTCAAGTTGATCTAAAGCTTTTTCAAAAGCAACTGCCACAAGTTTCTTCATCTTTTCTTCACGACTGGCATCTTGTTCTTGATAAAATTCTCCTCGTAAAAAATCACAAGGACGAACATCAAGTTTAACATCAGTTCCAATGAGAACTTTTTTTATTTTTTCAACATAGGCCACAATTTTAGCTTCATCGAGTTCATCAAAATTATTTTTGGCCTCTGTTTTGCGATATTGAGCAAAAACATCAAAACTTCCTCTTTTGAAACGTTCTGAAAGTTTACCTCGAAGTTCAATTTCAAGCGAAGAAAAAACGGAAGGGAGTTTAAAACGCATATCTTTGTAACGATTGTTTACGCTTTTAAGTTCTACCCAAATGGCGTAATCATCGTTTTGTGATTCGCCCTTGCCGAAACCTGTCATCGATTGAATCTTCATACCTGTGCTCATGTTTGTCCTTCTGTCGTTCCATTTTCAATAATAGCGATTGTTTCATTGCCCATGGCCCGAAACTTTTCAAACCGAATTTGTAAAAGTTCATCAGAAGAAAATTTCAGAAGCTCAGCAATCTCTTTTTCAAGAACTTTTTTAACTTGTTCGGCGGCCTTTTTATGATCTTTTTGCGCTCCCCCTGAAGGTTCAGGAATAATAGCGTCTATTACTTTTAACTCTAAAGCTTTAATCGGGCCAAGTTGTAAATTATTTGCGGCAGTCTCAGCGTTTCTTGGATCAGACCATAAAATAGAAGCACAAGACTCAGGAGAAATCACAGAATAAACCGAATACTCCATCATAAAAACTTTATCAGCGCAGGCAATTCCTAAAGCACCACCTGACCCGCCCTCACCAATAATCACAGAGACGAAAGGAACTTTTAATTCAAACATATCTTGAAGATTTTCTGCAATCGCACATGACTGTCCACGTTCTTCACCACCAATCCCAGGGTATGCTCCAGGAGTGTCGACAAAACTAATAATAGGTACATTAAAGCGCGCTGCCATTTGCATAATTCGCATGGCCTTACGATACCCCTCAGGGCTTGGCATTCCAAAATTATGAACAATTTTTTCTTTGGTTTTACGCCCCTTCTCAATCCCAATCACGCAAACACGTTGCTTTCCTAGATAACCAAATCCACCAATGATGGCCGCATCTTCAGCAAAACGTCTATCACCAGCGACATCATGAAAATCAGTGATAAGCATATTGATATAATCAACTGAGTGAGGACGAGCGGGATGCCGTGAAAGTTGAACCCTTTCCCAATTACTAAGGCCACTGTAGATTTCTTTTGTGAGTAGATTTACTTTTTTCTGAAGCGATTTTATCTCTTCACTAAGATCAATTTCTCGCCCTTGAGTAGCTTCTTGCAATTCTTTAATTTGATTTTCCAAAACTTTTACAGGTTTTTCAAAATCAAGGACGAATTCATTTGTTTGTGCTTGCGTTTGTTCCGACATCATTTCCTCCAAATTTTGTGGAGAGCCTAAGCTAAGACATTGTCATAGTCTGATAAGACTTCATTCAAAGGAATGTAATACGAGCGACAAGATAAGACAATAAATAACATTAGGCGTCTTGTCGCTAAAATTACTCAAGACTCCAACCTTCGACTTTTCCGCCTTCAAAATAAAGTTGTTTCATTTTACCCGCTTCGTAAAAAACCCAACGTTCATTTTGATTTCGTGGGTCTCCAGCAATATCGACTCGAATGGGCTTCCCCCAAATACTTTTAACATCATCTTTTGTCATTCCCAAGGCAACATCGCCCGCCATAGACGCAGGGGCACGATAAGAAGAAGTCCTTGGCGAAGGTGTGAAATTATCCTGATTCCTTGTCATCTTCGGTTGTTTGCTCACGACATATTCTGCCCTATCGCGCGAGGATAGCGAGAGATAATAAATTTTCTCTGATGAATTTGAAAGATATTGCAAATCGTTTTCATAGCGAGCTCTTTCCTCGTCACCGAGGCTTTCTTCTTTTTCTTGAAGTTGGCGACTCAAAACTTCACGATTAAGATAGCGCTCTTTTTGTTTTTCATTCATCGGTGTTCGTTCGCGAATTTCATCACGAGTTCTATAAGCATTGCCCGAATCGCCTGAGACCATTTTAAAATCGCGCCCCGCAACCCAAAACCCATCTGTCTCACGATCCATCTCATCTACAAAACTTCTGGGACTAGTCAGTTCAGCACAACCTCCAAAAAGAAGGAAGCAAGAAAAAAAATAATATTTAAAATTCATAAAATATCCTCATGTCCTCAATCATTAAGGGCCAATTAGAGCATCTTCTTTTTTTTCGGCATAAAAGGGGAAGGAACTTAAACTCAAAACGAAGGAGGCAAAGAGTGCCTATCCGACTAAAACGCTGGGTTATAGTAATTAATATTTAAAAGCTAAGCTTGCAAAGGCCAATCTTTTTTTTTACCTTAACCCTGTACTTTACTTCCATCAATTTTTAGCAATAAAAGGGGGCCTAAAATGGGCATCCTTATCTCGACTCTTATCCTTCTTCTTTTTTGCGCCTTCATTTCAAAAATGATTCGGCATAAATTTGTTGACCATTTTACAACAATAATAAGTAGTACTGCACTCTCAGCGGCCCTTATCCCAACAGTGTCGGTTTTATTAGAAGGACAGGCCTTAGAATTTAGTTTTCCATGGGAACTTTTTCAAAATCCCATTATTTTAAAACTCGATGCCCTTGGCGCTTTTTTTCTTCTCCCAATACTTATTCTTTCCATCGCCTCAACAATCTACGGAAGAACCTACATCAAACAACATGCGACTTTAGAAAAAAGAGCTGGGATCTGGACTTTTTATTTTCTTCTTCTTTTTAGTATGATTGCCGTTATTTTGGCCCATCATATGATATTCTTTCTTCTTGTCTGGGAACTGATGTCTCTTAGTTCCTTTTTTCTTGTGGTTCACCAGTCAGAAAAAGAAAGTTCCAGAAAGGCCGGCTGGCTCTATTTAAGTTTGACTCAAATTGGAACTGTTTTTATTATTCTTCTTTTTTTAATTCTTTCAAAAAATGGAACTCATTTTTCTTTTTATGCAGTTGATTCCCATTTTTTAAGTCCACATCAAGCGACACTTTGTTTTTTCTTTGCTCTCATTGGTTTTGGAACTAAAGCAGGGATTATGCCTCTGCATATTTGGCTTCCCGAGGCACATCCTGCGGCCCCAAGTAATGTCTCCGCTCTTATGAGTGCCATCATGATTAAAACAGGAATTTATGGAATAATTCGCACGCTAACTTTCCTCCCTCGTGTTGAATACTCCTGGGGTATTTCACTCATCATCATTGGAGCTCTGACTGGAATTATTGGAGTTCTTTTCGCCATCGTTCAAAAAGATATTAAGCGCCTTCTTGCTTACTGTAGCATTAAAAATATCGGGATTATTATTTTATCACTTGGCTTAGGCACTTTGGGTTTGAGTCTTCAGTCGCCGATTCTTGTTCTTCTTGGATTTAGTGGGGCTCTTTTACATGTCTTAAATCACGCTCTCTTTAAAGGTCTCTTGTTTCTTTCAACTGGCTCTGTCATTGCACGACTTCACACTCAAAATATGGAGCAAATGGGCGGGCTTGGAAAAAAAATGCCCCTCACTGCCTTTAGTTTTTTAATTGGTTCACTTTCAATCTGTGCTCTTCCCCCTTTTAATGGATTCATAAGCGAATTTCTGATTTACTTTGCAGGTTTCAATTCTCTCCAAATCCATGAGTCATGGCATAATCTACCTTTCATTTTTTGTATTCTCTCTCTCGCTCTCATCGGTGGACTTGCTGTTATTTGTTTTACGAAAGCATTTGGAATGATTTTTTTAGGAGTTCCTCGCCAAAACTTTCCGCATGAAATTAAAGAACAAAATATTGAAATGGTTGCGCCACAATTATTTTTAAGTTTTCTTTGTCTCGCGATTGGTTTACTACCGGCCATTTTTTTTCAACTTCTTTATTACCCTCTTATGATTATCACAAAAGATAAAATAGAGCTTTCGACCCTCTCGCCACAAATCAATTCATTGCAACAAATAAGTCTTATTAGTTTTATCTTTATCGCCTTAGTTTTGACCCTTGTTTTTATCCGTCGCATCTTCGTTCAAAAAAGAGAGTATCGTGAAACGGAAACTTGGGGTTGTGGTTACACACAAGCGACGGCCCGAATTCAATATACTGGCTCCTCATTTGTTCAAATGATTACAGAGCATTTTGACTTTGTACTCCAAACAAAAAAAATCTCCCCCCTTATTACTCAACTCTTTCCAAAATCCATTAGTTTTCAAACGACCATTTTTGATTTTGTTCGTGAAAATGCCTACAAGCCTCTCTATGATCTTATTCAAAAAACACTTTTTAGAATCACGCGACTTCAACACGGACTCCTTAATGTTTATGTCCTTTATATTGTTTTAACTTTAGTTTTTTTACTTGCCTTTCAACTGGACTAACAATGAATACACTTTTAAATATAGTTATCCCTCTTCTCTTTGCACCACTTCTTATTGGGATCATCAATCGAGTCAAAGCTTTTTTCGGCGGAAGAGTTGGTATTCCCACTCTTCAACTTTATTGGGATCTTTTTAAACTCATTCGAAAAAATTTCATTTATAGTCGAACAAGCGGATGGATTTTTCGTCTTGGCCCAATTATTGGATTTGCTGCAATTTTCACTATCTCTCTTCTTGTTCCCTCCACAACGAATGAAGCTTTCATTTCTTTCTCAGGCGATATTTTTCTCATCGTTTATTTGTTAGGCTTTATTCGTTTTTTTCTTATTTTAGCGGCCCTAGATACTGGTTCTAGTTTCGAAGGTATGGGATCTGCTCGCGAAGCTTTTTTTTCTGCATTAGCAGAACCTGCTTTTTTTCTTTGTCTCATCTCTTGGGTTATTCTTACAGGGCAATATTCAATGCAAGGAATTCTTCTTCATACAAATCAAACTATTTGGAATGAATACTCCGTTACGGTGGGTCTCACGTGCTTCGCTTTTTTTCTTATCATTCTTCTTGAAGCCTGCCGCATTCCTTTCGATGATCCTAATACTCACCTTGAACTGACAATGATCCACGAAGTGATGGTTTTAGATCACGCAAGTTTAGATTTTGCCTTTATTCTTTATACAAGTGCGCTGAAGCTGTGGCTTCTTTCTTCCCTTTTAATCCATCTTGTTTTTCCTTTTAACGAACTTTCACTTGGTCAACAAGTTTTTCTTTCTATCGCTGGTATTTTGGGATTGGGCCTTATTATTGGAATCGTTGAATCAGTGATGGCACGCTTACGAATGAATAAAGTTCATCAACTTCTCATTGGGGCCGCCATTGTCGCCTCCTTAGGTCTTCTTTTGGTGCTAGGATAAATATTGGGAAAAATACTAGGAAAAATAAAATGAATCAATTAATAAATTTAGCTCTCATTATCGTTATTTTAAGTACATTTTTTATTTTAGGAATGAAAAATTTCAAACCGATGATAAAGGCCTTTGCTATTCAGGCCATCATCATTGGCCTCATTCCTCTTATTACCCATTCAAAAAACTTCTCTCACGAAGCTTTTTATCTCTCACTCATCTTAGTCGTCAGTAAAGGTATTATTTTTCCCTGGGTTCTTATGAGAACAATCAAAAAAAGCCAAATTAGCTCTGAGGCAGTCCTTTTGATTAGTCCTTCAAAATCTATTTTTCTTGGTTTTTTGGCCCTCGTCTTTGCCTTCTTATTTTCCTCTCATTTCCCTATTAAACCTCCTTTTACAAATTTCACAATTGCTGTCGCTTTCTTCACTGTGCTCGCAGGCCTTTTTACGATCATGGGAAGAAAAAGCGCTTTTAACCAAGTCATCGGTTATCTGGTTTTTGAAAATGGAATATTTCTATTGGCCCTTAATCTGGCGAGGGGGATTCCTCTTATGATCGAGCTTGGAGTCCTTTTTGACGTTTTTGCCGGTCTCATTATTATGACCGTGGCGATCGATCATATTAATCGAGAATTTGAACATATTGATGTTCATTCACTCAATCAACTCAAAGGTTAAGTCATGACGACAACGATTCTTCTTTTGACCTTAATCCTCCCCTTAATAACAAGTTTAATTCTTCTGCTCTTTCATCCGCCACAAAATCGAGCGTTACAACTGAATTGTCTTATCCATTTTTTTGTTCTCTGCTCATCCATTTATTTTTTTCAACTTGTAAGAACTGAAACCCAACTTCTTTTTTTTGAAAACTGGATTAGACTTGATGCCCTTTCCACTTTTTATTTTCTCATTATTAGTATTAGCTCATTTTTAATTGCACTTTATTCACAAATTTATTTTTCAAAAGAAGCTTTACCAGAGTCTTCGGTTCTTCGTTTTATTATGCTGTGGTCTTTTACAACCTCCATGGGAGTCTTGGTTTTAATTTCAAATAATATTGCTTTGATGTGGGTTGCCCTTGAGGCCACGACTGTTTTTTCGGCCTTTTTAATTTGTGCTCAAAAAAGTAAAGCAAGTTTAGAGGCGATGTGGAAATATCTCATCCTTTGCACAATCGGAGTCGCTTTCGCTTTTATTGGAACTCTTTTAATTCAAGTCTCGGCCCAAAATTTAAATGTCCCCATTCATGATATCCTCTTATGGAATACACTAAACGAATACGCTCCACTCCTTGATATAAAATTTGTCAAAGCTGGTTTTATTTTTCTTTTAGTCGGCTATGGAACAAAAGCTGGCCTTGCGCCTATGCATACTTGGATGCCAGATGTTTATTCTTCGGCACCGGCCCCCTTCGGTGCACTCAGTTCAGGAGTCCTCATCAACTTGGCCGTCTATGCACTTATTCGTTTTATTCCTATCGCCGAAAAGGCCACGGCCTATTCTGGTTGGGCCCACCATCTCCTTCTCGGCATGGGTTGCCTTACACTAGTCATTGCAACAGCATTTATTTTATTTCAAAAAAACATCAAACGCCTTTTAGCTTATTCCAGTATTGAACACATCGGAATTATCGCGCTCGCCATGGGGCTACCAGGAATCGGAGTCTGGGCCGGATTGCTTCATAGTTTCAATCACGCCCTCGCAAAAATTTTCGCTTTCTTTTGCGCAGGAAGATTACGACAAATTTACGGCACTCATGATATGAATAATTTTTCTTCGACAATGCACATTTGTCCTCTGTGGAGTTCGGGCCTATTATTAGCACTACTCACTCTTATTGGTGCCGCACCATTTGCCATTTTTTTAAGCAAGTTTAAAATTCTTCAGGCCCTTGTTGGTTCACAAACTTGGTTTGCGTTGGCCATTTTAATTTTAGCAAGCTCACTCATTTTTATCACGATCCTTAAATACGTCATGATGATGAGTTGGAAAAAACTGGATTCACATTTGCCGAAAGAACCGACTTCTTTTTTAGAAAAAATAATTGTCGCTAGTTTTTTTATTTTCCTCATCACGCTTTGCCTTTGGATACCCTCAGCACTTAGAGAAAATATAGATCAGGCTTCTCAGATTATTATGGGTGTACGACTATGATTTTAACTACAAAAATAGAACAAATCCCCCTTCTTTCGCCAAGCTCTTTTCGTGCTAAAATTGCGGGAGAAATTCATCACGGCAAACGACTTCTTGCTCTTTGGGCGGTTCCAGAAAAACAAAACACTGAAACTGGCTTAAGACTTTTGGCCGTCCTTGGCAATGATGAATTAGGAACACTTGAAGTTCATTCAACTTTTCCTCCTTCAGAATATCTTTCTCTCACGGAAGAATGCCCACAAGCTCATCTCTTTGAAAGAGAAATTTGGGAAAACTACCCACTGACCCCGATCAATCATCCTTGGCCAAAACCTGTTCGTTTTCCAAAAAACACCAACAATCGAAACTGCAAAGTCGGTGAAATTGATTTTTATAAAGTAAGTGGCGAAGAAATACATGAAGTCGGTGTCGGGCCAGTTCATGCGGGCATCATTGAACCTGGACATTTTCGTTTTCAATGTCACGGAGAGATTGTTAAACATTTAGAAATTTCTCTAGGCTATCAACATCGTGGTATTGAAAAAAACATGAAAGGAGAGCCAAATCTAAAAAGCCTTTATCTCATGGAAACAATCGCAGGAGACACTACGATTGGACACACTTGGGCCTATTGTAAAAACATTGAAAATTTAACTGGCACAACTATCAATCGTCGCTCCCTTCTTATACGGGCCATCATGCTTGAACTTGAACGACTCGCCAATCATGTAGGAGATCTTGGAGCGCTCGCAGGCGACGTAGGTTTTCTTCCTACTTCAAATTACTGCGGCCGCATCCGCGGAGACTTTTTAAATTTGAGCTTCTATTTATGTGGCAGTCGATTGGCCGTAGTATGCTTCTTCCTGGCGGAGTTAATTTTGATCTTGAACAAACTCGCACTTTAGAATTTTTAAAACGTTTAAAAGCAGCATGGAAAGATGCTTATGGAGCTGTTAATCTCCTCTGGCAAAGTGCAACCGTCATGGACCGTTTTGAAAACACAGGAAAACTTAGCACTACCCAAGCTGAAGAAATAGGATTAGTAGGCCCTCCTGCGAGAGCATGCTCTCTAAAAAGAGATGTTCGTAAAAATTATGATAGTGATCAACTTTATAAAAATCTTGTCATGGCATATGGCCAAAGTGGTGATGTCCTTGCAAGAGCGCAAGTCCGTTTTGATGAATGCCAATCTTCCATCAACTTTATTGAAGAGGCCGTCAAAAACCTTGAAGATCACCCTTATAAAAGTCCCGACAACTTAAATAAGCTTGCCTCCAATACTCTTTCGTTTTCTCTCGTCGAAGGATGGCGTGGTGAAATTTGTCATGCCGCAATCACTGATGAAGAAGGAAAAATCGCTCACTACAAAATTGTTGATCCTTCTTTTCATAATTGGTTTGGTCTAGCTCTCTGCTTACGTGAACAAGAAATTTCAGATTTCCCCCTCTGCAATAAGAGTTTTAATCTTTCTTATTGTGGTTTTGATCTTTAGAGGTCGTCATGCTTAAAATAATTTTAGAACGCTTTAGACAAAAACATCGCACATCAAAATTTCCCGCTCAAAGCGTGACTCTTCCCACTCCCTATCGAGGTCGCCCTTTTATCAATCATGATTTTTGCTACAAAGGCTGTCATAAGTGTCAAGAGGTTTGCCCTACGCAAGCTTTGATAAAAAATGAAGATGGAAAATTAAGTATTGATCTTTCACGCTGTCTTTTTTGTCTTGAGTGTAAAAATGCTTGTCTCAAAAACGCCATCCAGTTTTCACAAGACTATCAAATGTCCACACGAACAAAAAAAGATCTTGTCCTAAGCAATAATGAATTAATTTTAGCGCAAAAACTTGAAAAAGAAATTCTCTCTCTCTTTGGGCGCTCTCTTAAATTACGTCAAGTCAGCGCAGGGGGCTGCAATGCTTGCGAAGCCGATTGCAATGTTTTAGGAACTCCCGCTTACGACCTTGGACGCTTTGGCATTCAATTTGTGGCCTCTCCTCGCCATGCTGACGGTCTACTCATCACAGGGCCAGTGAGCGATAATATGAAAGAGGCCCTTTTAAAAACCTATGAGGCCTTACCCACTCCACGAATTGTTATTGCTGTCGGCGCCTGTGCGCTCTCTGGCGGAATATTTCGTGATCACGAGGAAGTCCATAATGGAGTGGAGGGAATTCTTCCTGTTGATCTTTTCATTCCAGGCTGCCCTCCTCACCCTATGACCATCCTCGATGGGCTACTAAGACTTATTGGGAAAATTAAAACATAATTGTCATTCAGAGCTATTTACATTAGAATTATAATCGGTACCATTATTTGGGTCCCAAAAAACGGAACTAGCAAAAAGCGATCATAACATATGGAAAACAAAGACTTATTTTATTACGACCAACTGATCCCCAAAGAACATTTTTGCAACTTTGAGAAAGAAAAAAAAATTATTCAAAGGGCCATTGAGAATAATGAATGCATAAAGCTTTATGGGCCAAGAAATTTTGGAAAAACATCACTCGCACGAAATATTATTGCCAAAGATTGGGAAAGCATTAACCCAGTCAAGCGTGTTATTTTATATGCCGATTTTTACAGCGTAACTTCTCTTGAGGACTTATCGCAAGAATTCACACAATCATTTAACTTAGCAATAACGAGCAAACAAAGTATCCTTGAAAAAAGTTTTGACTGGCTAAAAGTTTTAACAAAGGTACGTCCAGTTTGGGTACCAAGTTTAACAAGTGACAGTGGAGAATTTAGCATTACAACTGAGAATGCTGAACGTATTGTTGACTTTCGAATTATTCTTGAAAATATTCACGAATTACAAAAAAATTCAAAATTTGAGTTTTTAATTATACTCGATGAATTTCAAGAAATTCATCAAGTCAAAAGGGCCGAGGCCTTATTAAGAGGAGCTCTCCAATCTTTTTCAATAAGAATTCCAATTATCATTCTTGGATCCAAGCAACACCTCCTTATCAGTATTTTTGAAAATCCAAAGGCCCCCTTTTATTCATGGGGAAGAACAGTCGAATTTCATCCCATCGCCTACGAGATCTACCACCAATATATTGAAGAACGCTTTTTGCATGTTAAAAAAACTCATTCACTGCAAGTTTCTGAATATTTGCAAAATAAGCTACATCGTATCCCAGAATCAATTAATAGACTCTGCGATTATCTTGCAAAAAATGAAAGTGAGCACGAAATTACTAAAGAAATTATCGATCGCAATATAGAAGAATTTGTAGACCAATCGCGAAGCATTTACGAACAACTTTATTCAACTTTTAATACAACAGAAAGAAGAATCGTAGAAGTTATCTCTCAAAAAGAATTTACCACAGAGTTACTTGGAAAAAAATTTATCGCTGAAGTTGGAAATATTTCTAAAACAACTTTGAGTAACCATATCTCTCAACTTCTTAATCGCTCAATCCTTTCTCAAGGAATTACGGACGAATCAAAAAAAAGTTACTGGGTAACAGATCCTCTGTTTAGTTATTTTTTAAAACGATTCAAACGATAGTATGAGAGAAGGCATTTAGAGCAATGCCTTCTCTTAATATTTTATTCAGGCCATTTTAGTACATCAACTGACACGGCTTAAACTGTTCAACATCAAAAAGCCCCTTGTCTGTTATTTTTAACGTTGGAATAACAGGCAAAGCGAGAAAGGCCATTTGTAAAAAAGGCTCATTCATTTTAATTCCCTGCCAGCGAAAGGCCCCTTTCAAAAATTCTAATTCTTTAGCAATCATTTCTGCGCTCTCTAAACTCATAAGTCCAGCGATGGGAAGTGAGATAACTTTTTTCACATCACCCTGATCAACAACACAAAAACCTCCGCCATGAATAAGAAGAGTATTCACTGCCACTTCCATATCCTCGTCATTTGTTCCAATGACAATAATATTGTGACAATCATGGGCCACAGAAGAAGCAAGGGCCCCACTTTTAAGTTCAAATCCTTTGACCAGTCCAAGCGAAATAGGATTATGATTTCCATAGCGTTCAGCAACAGCGATTTTTAAAATATCATCACTTAAAAACTTTTCACCATCACAGGCCACCACTAATTTTTTCGTCACAATTTGCTCTGGGATAATTTCTATGACCTGATAATTTCCCTTCTTTAATTCCAATGAAAAATCTTTTTTATCAACAAGATCACGCTTCATTGAATTTCCACGAGGTGGTTTTGACTCTTGAAATTTTTGACTACTATTTTCAGCAAGAGCAAGTGAGCTGACTTTTTTTCCCTTCGAAAAAACTTCTGCTATATCAACTTTGTAAGGATCAGAAAGAAGAATAAAATCGGCCTGCATCCCTGGTGCAATCAGTCCCAAACGCTTGAGGCCAAAATGTTTTGCCGCTGAATAAGAAGAAACACGATAGGCCAAATGTAAAGGCACACCATAATCTTGAATGAGGGAACGAACCAGGTGATTAATGTGCCCCTCTTTTAAAATTTCTGCAGGATTTCGATCATCGGTACAAAGCATGCAGCTTAGTGAACTAAATTCTGTAATGAGAGGAGCTAGTGCTTTTAAATTTTTGGCCACAGTCCCTTCACGAATCATAAGGGCCATACCCTTTTGTAATTTTTCTTTCCCTTCTTCATACAACATTGTCTCGTGACAATTTTGAATTCCCGCAGCTAAATAGGCATTTAATTCTTTCCCACTTAAAAGTGGCCCATGACCATCTTTTGAAAGCCCATCAAAAAGATCTAACTTATCAAGAATTTCATCATGCCCAAAAATCACTCCGGGAAAATTCATCATCTCGCCCAATCCTAAAACATGAGGATGAGAGCGATATTTTAGTAATTCATGAGTTCCAAAAACTCCGCCCTGGGTTTCAATTCCCCTAAGGGCCGGAACACAAGACGGTGCCTGCACAAATAAATTTAAATTCGTTTTTTCGGCGGCCCGTAAAAACCATTCAAAGCCTGATGGCCCAAGAACATTTGTAACTTCATGGGGATCACAAATCGCCGTCGTTGTTCCAAGGGGAAGAACTGCCCTCTCAAACTCAAAAGGATGCATGAGTGATGATTCCATATGAAGATGGGAATCAATAAATCCAGGAGCGATATATTTTCCCTCACATTCAATCACCTCGAGGGCCTCAGCATTTTCATACTCAGGTCCAATGCCAGCAATCGTTTTACCGATGGTAACGACATGAGAAAGATTCGTCGTTCCATTAACCAAATCAATGATTTTTACATTTCGAAGAAGCAAATCAGCTTTAGCTTCTCCTCGTGCAACGGCCAAAACTTCTTTTAACTCTTCGCGACTCAACTTTTGTGTCGCCTTCTTTCCTAAATTATAATCACTCGTCATGAGTTTTCCCCATAAATTTCTTTATTCCATTTTATTTCTATCGTAGAGTATACCCTTTGCAGTTTACTTTTCACAGTGCCATCGTGGCATCAAGTAAACCGCTGCGGGCATACAAGGCATTATATCGTTTTCCATACTGGAAAACTTAATCGTGCGGACTATAAAATATCTGCACAAGTTGGCAAGTTAAACCTTAGAAACTTTTTTCAGAGAGAAAAACAGATGGACTGGCTTACAAAATCTTATGAATATAAAAAGAAAAACTTATACTTTGCTATCGTCACCCTTATAAAATCATCCGGCTCTACTCCGCGAAAATCCGGTGCAAAAATGCTCGTCCTTCCTAATGGCGAAATTTGGGGATCGACGGGAGGAGGCAACGGAGAACTTCGCGCAATTAAAGATGCTCAAGTTTGCCTTAAAAAAATGGAAAACGGCCATTTCACTTATGCCCTCGATGCAAAATCTGGACAAGTTTGCGGAGGAGAAGTTGAAGTCTATATTGAAGTCGTAGGTCACAAAGAAAAACTTTTCATCCTTGGTGCAGGACATGTGGCCCAAGCGATCGCAAACGTCATGCAAGAAACTCCTTTTGAAATTCACCTTTTAGATCCAAGACAAGAATGGATCAAAAACCCAAGACTTCCTCCCGAAGTTGTGACTCATCAAATCGCATGGGAAAATTTAGACAAAGAAGTAGACGAAGATAGTTATGCGGTGATCATGACTCCAGATCATCGTTACGATTACGAACTTTTAGAAAAACTCATCTCTAAAAATCTGAAGTTTCTAGGTGTCATCGGAAGCACAAGCAAGTGGGCCACTTTCAAAAAACGTTTAGCTGATCAAGGGCACTCTCAAGAAAAAATTGAAGCCATCCACTGCCCGATAGGGATTGCGAAAGTCGGAAATACGCCTCATGAGGTTGCGATTTCCCTCGCAGCACAACTTCTCATGATTCACTATCAAATGAGCACGGATCAATAAAAACATCGTAAGGAGATTTTTATTGATCCGTTTGAAGATTTACTTAATTTGAAAGCGTAAAAATTTATCTACAATTTGTGCTCCAGGAAAATCCTGAGTTCCTCGGAATATAATTTGACTTTTGTTGTTTGCTTTATCAAAGACGATCATACTTTTGAGGGAAGCATAATTTCCTGTACAAGAAGAAGCGTCTAATTGAATTTTGTATTTTTGTGGGCCTATTTTAATAGGACGAACAAAGTTGTAAAAAAGATTACCCACTTGAAGATCCCATAGCATGCCACTGTAGTCTGGAGAATATGAATTTTTATTATTAAAACAACTTTGCTCCAAAAGAAAAAGATTTTCCTCTATCTCTGATTCATCTTTTAACTCTACAAACAAGTTAATAGTGCTATCTTTTTTTACAATAACCATAGATTTGTCAAAATAGGCGTCAACAAGTTCTGGGCCTTTTTTATCTTCAATTGAGGAAGGATGGCCTGAGGCAAGAATTTTTAGTTGTGCTTTTTTAACGTTGCTTTTTTCTAAAGTCCATCGATCGTCAAAATAATCGCTGCTTATTCTGAAGTAATCGTCGGTCTCCTCAACAAACCCAATCATATACGGAGCATTCTCTCGATTAAGCTTGTATGTAACTTCATTGCCCGAATAATCCCGAAGGGCAATGCCAGAGAGAACAAGATCACCAAGAGGCGCATTGGGAGCTATTGTAAAGGAAGATTCATAAGTATTATTTCCAACAAATTTAAAAGGACGAAGCACTTTGAACTCTTGGGAAAGAAAAGAAATAGAAGGAGAAAAAGTTGGCTCTGGAATAAGATATCCAAGAAGAGGAGGATACTTAGGGTAAGGACTTTGCGTCTTGCTGAATCCTTCTACATCAATACCAGAAAGAGAGTCATAGGCTTCGACAAGAATTTTTACTGTTTCGCCTTGTTTCGCACTTGATGGACTAAATTTAATTGAGACGAGGTGTGGAGCTTCATCATCGATAAGTAAACTTGCGACGATGGCATTAATAATGCTTCTTCCATTAAAATCTGGCCATGCACAATATCTTATAATGAGAATGTGCTGATCTTTTTCATCAAAGACATAGTAATTTGCTCTTTCATTGTCTTCTGTAGTTTCTTTTGCGACAAGCGCATCTTTATTAAGTATTTGTATTTTTTTCCAGTTAGACGTAGGGAAATGTTCATGAACATAGGCTTCTAATTCTTCGAAAGATTTAATTCTCGTCCCATCAAGAAGAGATTCCGTCGAAAAATCAATAGAAGAAATGTTCGTTTGCCCAGATGAGGTCTTACTGTTACTAAGATTCAGTTTTTTCCTGTCACTACTTTCTGTTAAAGACCAACTTTCAGGATAACTAAAATTAACTCCTATGACATCGTTACTATAAACGATAAGTCCATTTCCCTGCCCAACTCCACCATTCAATGAGTTTGGAGTAAAGGATGATGACAATTTTTTATTTTGCTCTGAAGAAAATTGGCATCCTTGAAGGAAAGCAACTAGTAGCCCCAGCATTAATGTAAATTTAATCATTGTAGATTCTCCGTTGTTGACTTGTTTTTTAATTGAAAAAGTTGAGTAGAAAATTGATAGATTTCAGTCTTGTTTCCTTCATCTAAAAATTTCATAAGCTCTTGCATAAAATTTTGTATTTTTATTTTTGCCTCTGGAATTTTTTGGGGGTCCAAGGCCATTGTAATTCCGGAAAAATTGCGCTCTTCTACTGATTGCTCTTCAATAGCAAGCGATGCTTTTTTTAAAATTTGCTTATGAAATGTTCTAAGGCCCACGCTTTTTATTCCATGAGGTGTGCTAATGAACCCCGTATGTATTCTGTAGTAATGACCACTTTCCAATGTTCCAACAAGTCCAGCATTCTGGAGTCTTTTTAGAGCTAATTCGACTTCGCCTTCTTCTAAATTCAGATAAGCTGCAAAATTTTTAGTGGTATGTTCAAATTTTTCTAGATGAAAACACTCGAGGATAGCGCTGTGGTGCCAGTCCGCAATAAGGTGGAATTTTTCTAAATCAAGTATTTCTGTGTCGTGATTTTTTTTTAGCTCCGCAATTTTCTGTTGATAGAGCCAGATAAGCTCTTCTTTTTGAGAAGCCTCCTTTTTAACAAGAAGGAGAAAATATTCTTTTTCAAGAGGACTTAAAAGGAGTGCATTGCTGACACTTTGAGCGGCTTCATCTGAGAGGCTTCTTTTATCATTTAAAATAAGACTTAGATAACTTTGGCTCAGTCCGATTTTTTTTGCAAAAGAGTGTGCAGAGTAAAGCGGATTGTCTTCAACGCGTCTCTTTATTTCATTTCTTAAAATATCTCTAAAATTGTCGTAATCAAAAATCATGTAACAGTCATAACCATTTTTTCTTCGTGTCGCAATTTTTTTGTAATTTATCTTATGACAGCTTTGTCATAAGCAATATTTCAATACGTTAAAAAATCTATCGCTACACGTTTGGTCGCTATGATGCCATGGCTCAAACAATGCTGTCGGTTAAAAAGAAAATAAGTAAATTTTCTGATTTAATAAATCTTATCTTCGTTCTCTTTTTGCAGATTTCCTTTGAATGCGCTTAGATTTTCAGCAAAGGATAGTTTCTATTAATACTTGATTATCCGCTATTTTCGCTGATGTAATGAAACTAGCGGATAATGGCATTTTGAAATTGCGTTATCCGCTAGTTTTGTTATACTGATGAAAATAGCGGATAATGAGGTTTTATGTTTTTAGGCAGAGAAGAAGAACTTGAGTATTTGGATAGTTTATTTAAAGAAAAGAAATCTAAACTGGCCGTACTTTACGGACGACGAAGATGTGGAAAAAGTTATTTATTAGAACATTTCTGTAAAGGCAAGAATGCACTTTTTTTCGAAGGCCTTGAAAACGAACACACTCACATTCAACTTAAAAATTTTTTAAACGATTTCTCAGAACAAACAGATCAGGGCCATCTTTCAAAAATAAAAGGGGCCGATTGGGATCTTGTTTTTAATACTTTAACAAAATACCTTGAAGCAAATTCACAAAAAAAAATAATTATTGTCTTTGATGAGTTCCAGTGGATGGCGGCACAAAAAAGTGGGCTCGTTTCACTTTTTAAAAAATTTTGGGATCAAAAATGGAAAAATCTCAATGTCCTGTGGATACTTTGTGGTTCAATATCGTCATTTATGGTTAAAAAAGTTATTCGTTCAAAGGCACTTTATGGGCGAGTGAGTTCTGAAATTCAAATAAAAGAACTTCCTTTTAAAGATGTTTCTAAGTTTTTAAAAAATAGAAGTAAAGAAGAAGCATTCGAATATTATCTTCTCTTTGGGGGTATCCCTAAATACTGGGACGAACTCAACAAGAGTCAGTCTTTTGAGCAAAATATTTCACGACTTATGTTTCACAAAGAAGGGTATTTATTTAACGAGTTTAACAAGATATTTTTTAGCCAGTTTAGAAACTCAAAGTATTATGAAAAAATCGCAACGGACTTGGTGGCAATGCCTCTTTCTCTTGATGAAATTTCAGAAAGCCTTAAATTAAAATCTGGGGGAAGTTTAAAGTCATATCTTGATAATTTAGAGATTGCGGAATTTATTCAATCTTATCGGCCCTACAACAAAATGAATCTTGATAGATTAAAAAAATACCGCACATGTGATCCTTTTATTCGGTCATATTTAAAATTTGTTAGGCCACATCTTGTTACTATAAAAAATAAAAATTTCTCAAAAAAGCTACCCGATTATTTTGTAAAGTCATGGGACGTTTGGCGAGGTCTTGCGTTTGAGAACTTTTGTCTAAAAAATGCCATTATGCTTTCTCGTAAAATGGGTTTTGAAGATTACGTTGAAAGTTTTGGGCCATATTTTCTTCGAGGCCAAAATGGATTTCAAATTGACCTTGTTTATATGCGTTCTGATAAAACAATTACAGTTTGTGAAATTAAAAATCATTCAAAACCAATTGGAGTGGAGATCATTTCAAGTGTTAATCAAAAATTAAATAAATTTAAAATCCCGCGCGGATTTACACTCGAAAAGGCCTTAGTTTCTGTTCATGGTGTGACAAAATCGCTCATTCAAGCAGAGTATTTTGATCATATTTTAACCTTAAAAGATCTAGAATAATCTTCTAACGTCACCCAAGGCTCAGAATAATAACATCAACACTTTCATCACAGATGAAAAGGAAAACACGACTATTAAACGCTCCTTTCCTGGCGAGCCTCCTTAGGCCCAGTTATCTACGCTCAGGGCATGAATTCGTTTAAATTCTTTTGTGTTGTTTGTAACCAAAGTGAGATTGTTGGCCATTGCAATTGAAGCTATTTGCAAATCATATGGGCCTATAATAGCACCCTTTTTTTCTAAATCTGATCGAATCTTGCCGAATATCTCGGCACTAGTCAGGTTAAAATCTAAGATCTTAAATGGTGTTAAAAATCCTTTCAATGCTTCAAGGTTTTTTTTTATCTGCGTACTTTTCTCGACGCCGTAATAAAGCTCTGAAACAGTTATGGCCGAAAGATAGATTTCGTTTTCCTTTTCATTATTGATGATGGACTCTAGTTTCTTAAGAACTTTTTCCGGTGTTTTTTTAATAATATAAATACAAATATTGGTGTCTAATAAATAACTCATTCGAAATCTTCTCTTTTTTGCATTTTGGGTTGATCTCTTTTGCTCATGAAATCATCGGAGAAGCTTCTAAGACTATTTCGAAAGACAAACATTGATTTAGAAATTGGCAAAAGGAGAACGCCTTCACCAAATTTTTGCACGCTCACCTCTTCATCATCAAATCTGAATTCTTTAGGTAAGCGCACTGCTTGGCTTTGGCCATTCATAAAAACTTTAGCTTTTTTCATACTCACCTCTCTTATAATAAGTATATATTAAATAGTATATACTGTCAACACTTTCAATTTTATCGATCTAAGCCTAAATCGAAGAGAAACAGATGAGCGAATATGCACCGAACCCGCTTTACTTTTCACAGGCCCCCTTTGGACATCAAGTAAATCCAGGAGACACACACGAGGAACAGTTTATATCCAAGACTTGATTATCCGCTATTTTTGCTATGCTGATAAAAATAGCAGATAATGAGGTTTTATGTTTTTAGGCAGAAAAGAAGAACTTCAGTTGTTGTCTTTTTTTTAATACTTTAACAAAATATCTTGAATAAAAAGGAACCCCCATGAAACTCTCCACTCTCCCCCTTATCATTTTGGCCGCAGGAAAATCTACTCGAATGGGTTTTCCTAAGGGACTCATGCCTTATCGAGGACAAAAACTTCTACAATATCAAATCAATCAATACTTCAAGCTTGGTGGCAAAAAAGTTATTGTTGTTTTAGGTGAGCATCTTGAAACCTATCAAAAAAATATTCCGGCCATTAAAAATTGCGAAATTATCATCAACGACCAAATTGAATCTGGCCCATTTTATTCTTTACAACTGGCCCTCACTCTCCTTCAAAATACTTCCGCGTTTTTTTTAATTCCCATGGACAGCCCTTCGCCGAATCCTAGTGTTTGGAGAAAATTAGCACGGGCCCACACAACTTCTTTTTTTATTTCAAAACCAATGCTTCAAGAAAAGGGTGGTCATCCCATTATTATTGATAAGCAATTTTACAACACACTCGAAAAAGCTAATCCTAAAAGTGATGAAGGCCGCTTAGATTTTCAAATTCATCAACTCGACAAAAAATACGTCAACTTAGTTCAAGTCAATGACCCGACGATTCAACTTAATCTAAACTCTCCTACGACGAACCAAGGCCCACAAAGAAAGCCCAGGAAGACGTAGTCCTATTTTAAAAAATAGAATTGAAAACAAATGATCAATTTTTAAAAAATATAAAACGATGTTTGTCACAAGATATCCCCACTTCCACTCTCCTAAATCACTTGTCCCATTTTTTTCAGGAAAAATAATTTCAAAACACTTTGTAAAAAGGCGAGGGATTAATAAAAAATAAAAAAGACCACCAGCGTGAATAATTTCGAGATCACTTCTCTTTAACGAGTCTTCCAACATTTTAAAACTATATCTTCTAAAATGTTCGAGCTTCCTATCATGTTGCGTGTAAAGACTTTGCCAAGAAGGAACGGAAATTAAAAACAAAGTTTCACTGTGACTATTTTTTTCAATCAATTCATCAAGAAATATTTTTTCAGAACTTACATGCTCCAGAACATCCATGAGTAAAATAAGATCAAATTTTTGAGAAGGAAGATTTTTCACAAAAAAAATGTTCTCTTCCCTTTTTTTTTCTTTATTTTTTTCTTTATAATGAATATCAAAACAATAAAGTTGAGCAAAAGGGGCCAGTGAATTTCGCATCCCTTTCGCAAAAAAACCATCCCCTGCCCCAACATCAAGAATATCTTTTATCTCTTTTCGTTTATTGCTTTTAAGAAATTTTAGAAAAAAATGAACCCGACTCGTCTCCCATGGGTGACGTAGGACCAAGTCTTCCTTGATTTCTTTTAAATCCACAATAAACCTCATCAAAAAAAAATGAATAATTGATTTTAGATTATTCTAGTTTGCACTACTATGTCACACAAACAAGAAAACCTGATCAAAACTCACTGGGTAATTATGCCCCCTCCTTACGAGAGGTCAATTCCCTGATATAAAAGAGTATTGGAAATTAATTTTGGAGTACAAGATGAGCCATTTAACACAAAAAGATTTTGAAATCGAAACGCTAGGTCCCTGTGCCTTTCCTTCTCCTCTTCCTCATCTCCTTGAAGAAGAATCTGATCCGAGTCGAGTTATTTTTCAAAACCAACTTTGCGACAACGAAAAACTTGAGGCTCACGAAGTTGTCACCTTTGAAAAAGCACACGTAAGTAAAATGCTGCATTTTAATCCCTCACAAATCAATGTCGGCATCGTCACTTGCGGAGGTCTTTGCCCAGGGATTAACGACGTTATCAGATCTGTGACAAATTGCTGTCGAAAAGCTTACAAAGTTAAAAACGTTTACGGATTCAAACATGGCTACAAAGGGCTCACAACAGAAGGCTGCAATGATTTTGTTGTTCTCGATGAAGCGGCCGTTGATGGAATTCATGAAACAGGTGGTACAATTCTTTCATCCTCGCGAGGCTCTCAGGACATGAGAGATATCGTTGATACACTTGTTAAATTTAATATTTCAATTCTTTTTGTTGTTGGAGGCGATGGCACACAAAAGGGTTCAATGTGTATTGCTGAAGAAATTAAAAATAGAAAATTAAAAATTGCAATCATCGGCATTCCCAAAACAATTGATAATGATATTTCCTTCGTCCAACGAACTTTTGGTTTTTACACTGCTGTTGAAGAGGCCCGCAAAGCTATTAGCGCCGCACACGTTGAAGCGAAAGGAACAAAAAATGGAATTGGAATCGTAAAACTCATGGGCCGTCATAGCGGCTTTATTGCTGGCCACGCAACACTAGCTTCAGGCGATGCTAATATTTGTCTCATCCCTGAAGTCCCTTTTGCTCTCTCCACACTTTTTGAAAAAATTAAAAAACGCCTTACTGGAAAAGATCATTTAGTGATAGTAGTGGCAGAAGGTGCTGGCCAAGAATTTTTAAGCAATAATGGTGAACAAAAAGATGCTTCCGGAAATATTCGTCTTAAAGACATTGGCCTTTTTTTAAGAACAGAGATTGAAAAATATCTTCTCTCAGAAAAAATCCCTCATTCAATCAAGTATATTGATCCAAGTTATATGATTCGCTCAACCCCAGCATGTGCTGCAGATTCTTCATTTTGTTTGCAGCTTGGCAACTATGCCGTTCATGCTGGAATGGCAGGAAAAACAAATCTCATCATCGGGCATTGGAATCAGCACTTCACTCTCACACCAATTCAATTGGCCGTAAGCCAAAAGAAGATGGTTGATCCCCGATCAGCTTTTTGGCGCTCGATCGAAGAAGTAACTTTGTAGGTTTTTCCTGAGCGAAAGTGAAATAAGAAATTTGTTCAAAAAGAACTTCAAGCGGGAACTGATAATTCCCGCTTTTTTTATTAAGTAAGCGGGAGACAAGAATTTTATCATCGGGAAATTCTGCTTCTAAAAATTCCAATAAACTATCGCTATAGTAGAGTGAAGCAAAGCGCCCACTTGCATAAATGCGTCCTGAGCACAAGCAATCTTCAAGATGCGCAATAGGAAGTAGTTCGCCAAGTGACAAATAAAGAATGTAAAGTGGAAGCTCGATCCATGTCAGCGACTCTTCAGAAATTTCTCCTTCGAGACAGAGTACAAAATGCTTTAATGGAAAACGAAGACCAGCACAGCGACTCAAAAAAATAAATTTTTCTTTCAACATTTTTCCTGATTTTCCATTAATCACAATATCCAATCCTGGAATTCCTTTAGAGGCATAACCAAAAGGCTCGACAATTTTAAATTGATCAAAAAAGGGATAAATAGCTTTAATACGTGTTTGCATAAGTTCCTCCTGAGCTCTTTCTTGCAAAAAGCGGTCAAGATGGAAATCTCTAAGCAAATGATATTACGGACTCCCTCGAAAGGGGGGGGTAAATTTTTGAACCCTAAAATTACCAACCTTGAGAAAAAAGAAGTTGAATAATACGATTTGACTCTGAACTAAAGGCCATCTCTTTATTCGTTTGGGCCGAAGTCAAACGCGTACTCCATTTTTCTGTTAACTTTTGATCGAAATTTGCTGCCCAGTTTTTATCTGTTACTTGATAATCTGCACTTGCTCGAAATCCAATTGTCTTAAAACTTTTACCAGCACTCGTTGAGAGGTTATTGTTAAAAACCTTATATTTTGTTTCGTATTCTAACCAAGGATTTTCAACAATGACTTTACCCTCTCCCTGTAATGCCTTCGCTCTAAATTTAATTTTTACATTTTGACTAACGCCCACATTGGCCTGAGGACGCAGGGCTTGATGTGCCTTACTCATTGTCGCCATCGTAGAACCTTCTTCTGCATCTTTCATTTCACCTGCTAAACGTTTATCCGCATATTTAAGAAATCCTGAACTTAACATTTTTTTTCGCGACTCACTTTCAGGAGTATTATAAAGCCCCGTTGAATAGACATTCCAATTTTTGGCGTACTCTTCAGTATCTTGCCAACTTTGGATCTGACTTTTCATTCCATTTAAGACTCCCTCATTATCAGCAACAAAAGCTTTCTCTACCCAAAGTTTATTTTCAAAATAAGGAGTCGGCTCAATATCATCAGCAGGAACAAAGTTAGAGGGATGACGTACTGGCGCCTTAGCGTAAGGATCAAGTGCAGAAAGAGTAAGCTCTTGAGCAGAGGCAAAGCTCATTATCGCCATAATTAAAAGCGTAGAATTAAGCAGCTGTTTAAAAACCTGACGGCCATTCGTGTGTTTTTTATTTACAGAATTCATAGTTAACACCTTGAAAAATAAAGTTTTCATTGTTCTTCACCTTAATAATATGCAAGCAAGGTGCCATAAAACCCTTGAAAAAACAGCGCGCGGCAACATAAATATTGTGTTGAGTTGTGCGTCGTGCTACTTTTCGACCAATTAAAATTCAACCGGGTTGTACTTTATGAAAAAAATGATCCAAAACAGTCTCTTTGCATTAAGCATTCTTTCGCTCAACGCTTTTTCGACAGAACCTGCTGCAGAAAAAACAGGTTGGCTCACTGACGCACAAGATGCACTCATTAGTAAAGTTTATGATGAAGTTGCCGATTTCAAAATTGGATTTACAGCAAAACTCTTTGATCTTTCTATTGTTGATGGCGTGAAAGCTTCACTGGCTTACACATACCAACTGGAACCTTCTTACAATGCTGGTTATTATTCAAGAATTGATAGCTGGAAATTAAAAGAAGATATCCGTCCTGGAGATATTATCCAAAATGCTCTCAAATCAAAGTTGCCTGTTTTTTTAAATATCTCCAATGGAAATGAAGTTATTTTTATTCGCCACTACAAAGACAAATTGAAAGCGGCAACAGCAATTCCGTATACACCAATTCATCTTCCTTTAACTGCCAGTCTCGCTCGGTCAAATTTAAACCCCGGAGATTTTGTAGCAATTCCGGCAGAAATGAATCTTATTGTTGGTGCTGACGTTAATATTCCTCTCATCAAACCAGGAATTCTTAGCCTTAATGCAAAGGCAGGAGCAAGTTTTCTCGTAAGTGGGCATTTCCAATTACAAATTATGAGAATGGAAGATGATAAAGTCCAAATGAAAATTATCGCTTTAAGAAAAAAACAGACCAGCGAAAATGCTGGAATAGGTTGGGAATTAAATATTTTTGAAATCCCTGCGATCAAGGATCTCAATATTGCTTATCCTGCATCACTAAAGACCGGAGTAAAAATTATCGATGGTTTACTCGAAGACATTCTTATCGATGCGCCCAAAAATCTTGTCAATCATACTGTCAATAGCATCTTCGAAGAAACTGTCATCAATCTCAGCATGACTCAAAACAATGGTACCCTTTTTGAGATTGACTATGTTTTTGATTTAAAAAATCCAGAAGCTGCGAAGGCATATAATGAAATACTAAATAGTACAGCACGCTTTAAACCTTTAAAACTTTTTAATAGTTTTCTTACAGATAAATTTGGAGAACAAAAAGAGGCCTATAAAATCCTTGTCACAGACTTAGATTCAGTCGAAAAAATAGTTCAAGAAGATAAATTAAAAGACCCTTCGCAAAAGCGAGTAGAGAGACTTTTTAAAGGTCAAAACAATTTTAACACTTCCTCACATGGATGGAAACTTGGAGCTGTTTTTTATCGTGCCTCAGAAAGTACTACTGGACACGAAGATCTTATTACTTATTTCAATCTTGAAAATGAAAAAAACAATGTTCTCTATCTCAGTAATTCGAAAAACAAAAGTCGTGGGTTTATTTTTGATCTTCTAAAAGAAGATGAGTATTTTAACAATTTTTTCCTTTTCAATGTGAACGAACAAAAAGAACTTAAAAATGACAGCCTCACAGACCTTGGTTTCAACTACAGCATGTCTGATCGAATGATGACCGAAATAGAGCAAGTCCAATTTCAAATGTCAGTAAAAAAACTTCTTGCAGAAAAAATATATCTATCAATTCCTTGGGATAAAATGATTACGCGAAAAGCGTATCAGAAAAACATTAACATCAACTTCCAGGTTCTTTTTGATAGACGCATTATTGAGCTTATGAGCGCTTTGTCATACGAAGAGATTGTAGAACACATGCAAGAATACAACCAAGAAACGAAAACCTTCAGCGATAAAGAAATAATCAGGGTTGCTACTTTAATGAGGGAGTGCTTAACAAAAATGGAAAATGAAAAAGAAGAAAGCAAAGACAGAATTAATAAAATTATAAAACTGCAAAGACAAAATATTTTTACAAAATATGGCCCTCGCTTAATTTTCAGTCTTCTTAATGATGAACAAATTAGTAAGTATGTTTATTTCCGTATCAACTGGGGGTCAATGAACGTACAACCCATCCAGCACACTTTTGGGACCAACCCGCTCAGCGAACTTTTTCCTATCTTCCAACGTATGCAATTTTTAATCGACCAAGGACACTTCAATCTTAAATTTATTGAATTTGATCCCAACTTGGCCCATCAGTAAAAAATGTACTAGGAATCATCATGAAAAGTCCGGCCAAAAAAATTCTCTTTTTTCTGTCTGTGCTCTCACTCAGCACTCTCGCGACAGAGCCTAGTGCAGAAAAAAGGGGCTGGCTCTTTAATGCTTCGGATTCCCTCACTGGAAAAATTCTTGATGACTCTGAGGATTTTCAAATTGGAACAACCATTGCCATCGATATTCCAATTACAGAAGGAGTCAACGCTTCTTTGGCCTACACTTATCAAATAGAGCCTTCCTACAGCGGTGGATACTACTCAAGAATAGATCGTTGGAAATTAAAAGAAGATATTCGCCCCGGTGACATCATTCAAAGCTTAGCAAAATCTCAGTTACCAGTTTTTCTAAATATAACCCATGGAAATGAAATCGTATTCATTCGGCACTATAAAGATCGATTTGTCGCGGCCACAGTACTTCCCTATACGCCTATACATCTTCCTCTTACGGCAACTTTAGCACGTGAAAATTTAAGGCCAGGAGATTTTGTAACAATCCCTACTGAAATGAACGTCCTGATTGGTGCTGGTTTAAATGTTCCACTTCCAACGCCAGCTTATATTACAGTCAAAGCAAGAGGAGAATTAAGCTACCTCATCTCTGGACATTTCCAACTTCAAATAATGAAAATGGCCGATGAGAAAGTAAAATTGAAGCTCATTGCTTTACGAAAAAAAGAAACAAAGGAAATGATAGGACTTGATTGGAACCTTAGCGTTTTTGAGCTCCCTGGAATTAAAGATCTCAATCTCGCTTATCCGGCATCTTTTAAAACAGGAACACCACTGATCGATGAGAATCTTCAAAATATTTTAATTGATTCTCCTAAAAGAGGAATTAACAACGGTATTAACAGCATGTTTGAAGAAACACTCATCAATCTAAGTCTGATTCAAAGTGACGGCAAACTTTGGGAAATCGACTATATATTCGATCTAAAAAATGGCGAAGCTGCTGAAGCTTATAATAATATCCTTAACAGTACCTTAAGTTTTAAAACATTAAGTAGTTTTAATCATTTTCTCACAGATGAATTCGGGGTTAAAAAAGATGATCACAAAATCATTGTGACTGACTTAGATTCTGTTGAAGAAATTATTCAAGAAGATAAAAATAAAATCCCTTCTTTAAGACGTATTGAGCGACTCTTTAAAGGGCAAAATGATTTTAATACTTCGGCCCATTCATGGAAAATAGGGGCCATTTTGTATCGTAGTTCAGGGCGAACGACAGCGCATGAAGATCTGATCAGCTACTTCAATTTAGAAAATGAAAAAAACAATGTGCTTTATCTCAGCAATTCAAAAAATAAAAGTCACGGATTTATTTTTGATCTTTTAAAAGAAGAACAGTATTGGAACAACTTTGTCCTTTTTAATGTGAATGATCAAAAAGAATTTAACAATAATGGACTTAGTGACCTTGGATTTAACTACAGTATGTCAGATCGAATGATGACTATCCGAGAGCAAATGCAATTTCAAAAGGCCCTGAAAAAAAACCTTCCAGAGAGTATTTATAAATCTATCCCCTGGGATAAAATGCTGACTCAATATTCACCTCAAAAAAACATTAATGTTAATTTCCAAATCCTTTTTGATAAACAGATTATCAATATTTTGACAGCATTAAGTTACGAACAAATCGTAAAGTCTCTTCAACAATATAATCAAGAAAGTAAGCTCTTTACTCAAAAAGAAATCATAGACGTAGCAAGCTTGATCAAAGAATGTTTAAAAAAGATGGAAAACGAGCAAGAAGAAAGTAAAACAAAAATTAAAAATATTATAAAACTTCAAAGACAAAATATCTTTACCAAATATGGCCCGCGCCTTATTTTTAGTCTCCTTGATAAGAACCAAATTAATAACTACGTTTATTTTCGCATCAATTGGGGGTCAAAAAGTGTGGCACCCATCGAATATCTTTTTGGCACTAATCCTCTTAGTGAGTTATTCCCAATATTTCAGCGAATGCAGTTCTTAATTGACCAAGGACAATTTAATCTCAATTACATTGAGTTCGATCCAACATTAATGAGTCAGAAAAATCGCTAAAAAAAAACCTCCGTATAGGAGGTTTTTTTTGATTTATTGATACTGCGGCCGATTTTCTTCCGCAGGTATCTGTTGATGAAGAGGCATATTTTCTTGAGGATTTGTTAAGGCCTGATGATCACGAAGGCGACGCTTTAATTGCGAGCGCTTTGTAAGAGTTCCTTCAACAATCTTCATCTGAAGTTCATCTTTAAAAGAAGATTCATCTAATTCTTCCCACTCAAGAAGAACATATTTTTCAATATCATATTTTTTAGCAGAATCTTTCAAGCTCTTATCAAGTTTCGCCAAAATGAGACTTCTATGCACTTCTGATTTAGAAATTCCAAGCGCCGCTTGAATCTTTCGTTCAGAGGCATTGGTCGCCAACTGATAGTTATAAATACCATCTGCTGTATCAATATAATGAAGTTGCTCTCTTGAAGAGTTTTCAGAAAATTGAATGGCCATTAATTCTTCATTTGTTTTATTTTCTAAAATAAAACATGAAGCTTTTTCCCAGCCTAATGTCATAATGGCGCGAAATCGTCGCTCTCCACAAATCAAAGTGTACTTTCCATCATGAAAATGAATAACAAGCGGTTGAATAAGACCGTTAATCTTAATGTTCTCCGCTAATTCATGAATTGAGTCATCATTGAATTTTGTTCGAACTTGTTCTTTGACGTTAATATCCGCCATTTTAATTTCATCAAGCCTCGCACCACGAAGTAGCTTTTCATCTGATTGACGAAAAATATCTTTTCCGTTAATCCGATCAGCTAAATCCAAGGTTTGTCTTTCTCTCTTTGAAACTCGGGGTACAAAAGTTTTAACCATAGTACTCTCCACATCCTTATGTTGTTTTCTAATTTAACGACTATTCTAAATTTAAAGATCTCCACAATTCTTCATAATCAGTCTTCCCTGAACTTGCACCCTTCATCATAAAAATAGGAGTGCGTGTCGAGATGGATTCCTGAAGTTGCACAAGATTTCTCACTTTGGGTGTCACTTCAAAACTTTGTGCTAACTCCTCAAGACGTTGACGCTCAATTTTTCTTCTCGCATTCACCATTGAAGGGATAATAGAGAAAGTGAGTTCTTGATTTTCAGTCTCTTTAATAATCTCAAAAGTATCCATGAGTTCTTCTAAACCATCAATCGAAAAATCTTGGGCCTGAGTCGGAATTAAAACACGGTTAGAAGCTACGAGCGCCATAATTAATTCGTCTCCAAGCATAGGAGGTGTGTCAATAACGACGTAATCATAACGGCCTTCTCCGAGAACCGAAAGACGCTTACGAAGAAGCCGCTCTTTACGGCCTGCATCTTTACGAACTTCGCCTTCAGATAAAATAAGAAGCTTTGATAAACTTGAAAGATGGCGACTTGAAGGCATAAGACTAATATTTTGGTAAAATTCGCCAGTGCCCTCAGCAGGAACAACAACGTCCTCAAGAGTAACGTCACCAATGAGCCATTCTGGGATAAGTGTTCGTTGGATCTGAACTCCGAGCGTACTACTCAAGTTTGCTTGAGAGTCAAGATCAATCGCAAGCACCTTATGCCCTCTATTGGCCAAATGACAAATCAGTTGGTAACACTGCATCGTTTTACCGACTCCACCTTTGTTATTGGCCACAGTGATAATTTGCATAAAATCCCCCCTCATAATCAGACGCAAACTTATGTGTGCAACTGATTAAATACGAAATAAATCTACTTCGGTATTTTCATCATAGAAAAAGGCCAACGCTTCGTCAAAAATTTGAAGAAAAAAAGTGTAGATTTTTTTTAAAGTTGATTGAAAATAGAAAGGGCGCTTATACTCGAAAAAGGAAAACGACGAGAAAATCATGAGCATTAAAACAATTACCCCCCAAGAACTCAAAAACAAAATCGACAATAAAGAAAAAATTGTGATTATTGATTGCCGCGAACCCTATGAATGGGAGAAAAATCATATTCCAAAATCTCTTCTCATTCCGAGCACAAAGATAGAAACTGAATTTAAAAAAGCAGGCAATCCAAAATCAGAATTGATTGTTTATTGCCAATCAGGAGCACGTAGTATTCCTGCTTGTTTTACATTCCTAAATAACGGCTACGAATCCGTGGCAACGCTCGAAGGAGGAATCAATAAATGGATTGCCTCTGGAGGCGAAGTCACAAAAGAAAAAAAATGACCTCACTTGAACTTTTTCCCTCTGAAAACTACTCACTTCCCATCTCTGAAGAGGAACTTAGCGATCATCAAGTTCTTGCTGAGATTACTAAGCTAAAAAAGGAACTTGCGGAGCAAGTCATTTTTCTTGGCCACCATTACCAACAAGATGATATTATCAGTTTTGCTGATATTAGCGGGGATTCTCTCGAACTTTCAAGACGAGCGGCAAAAGAAAAAAAACCTTACATTATCTTTTGTGGTGTCCATTTTATGGCGGAAACAGCGGATATACTCACTTCAGATCTTCAGAAGGTCATTTTACCAGATTTAAACGCAGGTTGTTCAATGGCCGACATGGCAAGTATCGAAGAAGTTCGTGCGGCATGGGCCACTTTAAATAGCGCCACAAGCGAAACAATTATTCCTATTACCTACATTAATTGTGCGGCTACGTTAAAAGCTTTTGTGGGAGAAAAAGAAGGAAGCATCTGCACATCATCTAATGCAAAAAAAATTGTAAGTTGGGCCTTAGGGCGCGGTGAAAAACTTCTTTTTTTTCCTGATCAACACTTAGGACGTAACACTTGCTTTGACTTAGGAATTCCCCTCAATAAAATGGTTATTTATGATCCCCGTCAAAAAGATGGCGGTCTCACTCAAAAACAAATTCAAGAGGCCCGTGTTATTTTATGGTACGGCTACTGCTCCGTTCATCAAGGATTTACCTTAGAGCAAGTTGAGCTTACAAAACGGAAAAATCCAGAAACCACAATCATTGTTCATCCTGAATGTCCTTTTGAAGTTGTTCAAGCGGCCCATAAAAACGGCTCCACCTCACAAATAATTGAAGTCATCGCGAACGCTCCTGCAGGCAGCTCTTTTGCGGTAGGCACAGAAATTAATTTAGTGAATCGTTTGGCCAAACTTTATCCTGACAAAAAAATCACTTCGCTTTCTCCCTACCAATGCCTGTGCACAACAATGTATCGAGTAAGGCCACGTTGGCTTCTCGATACTTTGCGCTCCATTAAAAGTGGTCACCCTAAAAATATTATTCATGTTCCTACTCATATTCGTATTCCGGCCATTAAAGCTTTAAACCGTATGCTCGAAATTTCTTAAGGTATAAAAAATGAACAAACTCATTTATGCTGACTGTAATGGTAGTACTCCCCCTTGCGCGCAAGTAAGATCCTATCTTCAAGAACGCCTTCAAGGTAAAGGCCCTTTTGGAAATCCTAATGCTCTTCATGGAATTGGAAGACAATTAAATGTTGGCCTAGAAAAAGTCCGACAAATAATGGCAGAAAATCTTGGCGCAAAAGCTGAACAACTGATTTTCACCTCGGGCGCGACAGAAGCAATTAACACTGTTTTTCATTCGCTCATCCCGACAGCTCTTAAAGAGAAAAAAAAATACATTGTTCTTTCTTCAATTGAGCATCCTGCCGTTTTAGAAACAGCAAAGCGCTATGAAAAAGAGGGCGCTCATCTTAAATTGATACGAGTTGATCATGCAGGCATAATCGACATCAATGAATTGCACGATTTTATCAAAAAACATAATGATAAAATTGCCCTAGTCGCTGTCATGGCCGCGAATAATGAGACTGGCGTCTTGCAACCCTATGAATCTGTCGCTGAGATTTGCCAAAAAGAAACCGTTCCTTTTCTTTGCGACACAACCCAACTTATCGGAAAAAATTATTTTCACTTTGAAAAAAGTAAAGTTGATTTTGCTATCATGAGTGCACATAAAATAGGGGGCATCACAGGCGCAGGAGTTCTTATTGCAAAAGATCCTACACAAATAATTCCACTTCTCACGGGTGGCGGACAAGAAAAAAATCATCGTAGTGGAACTCAAAACTATTTAGCAATTGAGGCCATGGCCGTCGCTGTACAGTCTTCAACAGAAGAAATGCCGAAGGGCTTCGTTCTCGAAAAAAGCAAGTTAGAATTTGAAAATAAAATGAAACATCAATTTAAAAAAATAATGATCGTAGGAGAACAATCCCCTCGCCTTCCGGGCACAACGGCCCTTTGTTATCCAGGTGTTCATGGTCAAGCTGTTCAAATCGAACTGGAAAGCCGAAATATTTTTGTCACGACATCGTCGGCCTGCTCTGATAACGAGCCCAATACTTCGCATGTTTTAAAAGCAATGAACTATTCTGATGAAGCTGGTCGAGGCGTCATACGTATAAGCTTTTCAAATAATGCTGAGACAACTGACTACAACAATATTTTTGAGGCCCTTAAACATATTTATAAAAAACTAGCTCCTATTGGTCATCACTAATTTTCTACTTACAAATAAGAATTTTATTTGAATCACAATAAGTATGAAGGCCTTCTTGACAAAAACCAGCATTACTTCCTTCAAAGCAGAGGTTACTTAACTTACTAAACTCTGTTCCTCGCAGGCAGGCCGGTTCATCTTTTTGGCCACAACGACGAATACCACAAAATTTAATATACCCGCCTTTGCAACGTGAGCCACTGACTTCGTACCAACCATAACGACACTCATTACAATGAAAAGGCTTGAGTTCCGTACAATCTGGTTTTAAATCATGACAAGAAACTATTTTTTCTTCGGCATAATTATCCGCGCGCTCCCCTAGCGCTTGTGAAGGGGAAAGAATTCTTTCTGCCTTTCCTAAAGGCAGAACTTGAACTCCAAAAATAAATCGAGCAATTAAGGGAGAAGCATAACGTTCTTTACTTAAAACCTGGCCTCGATATTTTTTTCCCTCTAATAAAATTCTTCCCTTTTCCAAATTAACTAAAGGAATTTTAATCCATGTCTCATTTCCCTTGCGTTCGAATTTTAAATAAAGAACAAACGGTTGAAGTTCTTTTTGCGGTGTCTTTAAAACTTGTTTTTCTGCTGAAAGATAGATGAACAAATGATTAATCTGATCGAGGCTAGACTTTACTGACTTATCACCAACATCACCTGTCCCTAAACACCCTCCCTGTGAATTGAGCTCTTCCAATCTTAGTTCTCCTAACATTTTTATCTTTTCATAGGGCATTTGATAATTAAGACAATAGGTCATCTCCTTATTTCCATTTTCACTCGGCAACTTAAAACGGATCAATGTCTGCCAAGTGGCCGGGGGCGACTTTAAGGCCTCCGAACTCGAAAGATATTCAGGACGCAAAATAGTCACTTCATAAGTAGAAAACAAACTTACAAAAAGATTTGCTTCAAACTCAGATGTCTCATCAATTTTTTGACAAGAAAAATTAAGACACACCAAGGCCAGAAAAAAAAGAATTCTAGGGACGTTCATCAAGATACACCGCCCTCATACAACGAAAACCGATTTTTAAATTATCATTCACAGTTGGTCTCTCATTATTTTTCCCCCAATCAAAATCTCTTTCATGGGTTTCTCCTCCTTCCCAATGGGCACGCTCTGCTAATTGCTGCCAAGAAGAAGTAAAAGGAAAATAAAAACTAGAAGCTTTCATGTTCAAAGAAGAATCCACAGGATTATATAAAGCTTCCAAAGGGCCCCCCAAGGCCCAAAACATTCCACTCCAAGTGGTGGCTTCATTAGAAAAGGAGGCAAACGATTTTTTCTTTAAACATTCTTCAGAATAAATTTTTGAGCAGAGGGCCTCATCTTCAGTTATTTTCTTTTTTCTCGTCCAAGGATACGGAGCATTTGTCACAACCTCTTCTGTTGGATTATTCAAGTCGGCCGGATAAACAGAAGCTGCATCAAAAATTTCAGAGCTCATTAATTGCTTCCCTTTAAAAGCGCAATAAGATTTCATCTCATCTAAGGTAAGTCCATAAGCAAATTGCGTTAAACTTTTTTGAGTTGAAGGAAGTTTTATATTCTGGCCCACTTTATCAGAAGAAAACCTAAGCCAATCAGAAATTTCTAAAAAAGTAACAGGATATTGATCAATAAAAATATTGGCATTGTAATTATCCCACACGAAATCTTTATATTTATAAATTCGCTCAGGAAGAAAAACCTCACGACAATCATCTTCCAAAAGAAGCGGTAATGTTTTGCTTCCACGGCTTGATTTTAATTCAAAAAGATAACTCGCTCGCGAAAGATGACTAATATGGGCATTAGAGGGAGTCACAAGATGATAGTCTGCTTTCTGAAGAAAAATATCGCGATCTTCACCGTCAAGTTCTATCGTCAATCCTTTTTCTTCCATGAGACATAAGATGAAGCGCGGGTTACATTTTAAATAATCGTTGCCCACATCAAAGGCCGTTCCTAATGCCTTTGGACAATTGAGTTTATTAGTCTTCCACAAACCTTCCGCATCGCCCTCCCTCCAGAACTTCCCCAAACGCTTTGAGGCCTCCAAAAGAAATTCTAATTCACGTTTTTCACTCATTATTTGAGTGGTTCGATATCGGGGCAGCCATTTCTCAGTGGGCACAAGTATATATAGGGCCAAGCTTGCCCCGACCAATAATAAAAAAAAGATAAACAATACTATGCGCATGGAACTTTTGCCTATAGGAGTAGGTACTAAATCAGATTACAATTAAGAGAAGAATTTATAAAGCCCTTTTTGGGAGGCAAGTATGGAATGGATCAAAGATGCTAGTAAACCAGGCAATGCTAAAACAGAAATTATGTCATTTGATGAGTATTCAACCTATTTTAAAAATAGTGCAGCTCTTCAATGCCGCCCAAGTTATCTCTACCTTCTCGACATGCTCGATTATTTTGGCATATCCAATCGAGGTAATTTTAAACTTTATTTAATGGAACATCACGACTCTCCTCCTGTCTATGGACAATTCAAACCACAAAAAGCAATTTTTCATAACTTGAAAAATTTTGAAGAAGAAGGTTTTAATAATAAATTTATTTTACTCGTTGGCCCAAATGGTTCAGCAAAAACTTCGCTCGTTCGAAAAATAATGAGAGGGGCCGAAGAGTATTCTCATACTTCGCAAGGCGCTCTTTATACTTTTAGCTGGGTTTTTCCTATTGATAACTATATTAAAGGAACTCTGGGACTGACAGCAAAACCAAATGAAACAAACCTCGTCTCTTACGCGCACCTAGAAGACAAAGATATTTCAGCAATCATTCCCTCTGAATTAAAAGATCATCCACTTCTTCTCATTCCTCTTGAATATCGTCGAGACATTCTTGACGATGTTTTAAAAGGACATCCTAAACAACTTGAGTCAGTCAAAAAATCCTATCTTTATCAGGGAGATCTCTCAAAGAGAAATCGAATGATCTATGATGCTCTTTTAAAAAATTATAAAGGAGATCATGCCGAAGTTTTAAAACATATTCGTATTGAACGTTTTACAATTTCTCGTCGTTATTCATCGGCCGCTGTGACTGTTGAGCCTCAACTTCATGTTGACGCTCAAATGCAACAAATCACAATGGACAAACGTTTAGCTTCCTTACCTCCAAGCTTACAATCTCTAAATCTTTTTTCAATGCAAGGTGAAGTTGTCCTCGCCAACAGAGGACTTCTTGAGTATTCAGATCTTCTCAAGCGTCCTCTTGATGCTTATAAATATCTTCTTATGACAATGGAAACAGGCAATATTAATATTAGTGGAATTTTAACGGCCCTTGATATTTTCTTTATTGGGACAAGTAACGAAATTCATCTTAATGCCTTTAAGCAACACCCTGACTACAATTCTTTTAAAGGAAGAATCAATTTCGTGCGCGTTCCTTATTTATTAGATTACAAAAGTGAACACAAAATTTACCGCGAGCAAGTTACGGCCTTAAAAGATAAATCCACATTTGAACCCCACTCTTTAAGTATTCTTTCTCTTTTTGCAATTATGAGTAGACTCCGTGCTCCTCAGTCTCATAGCTTTCAAGATAAAGCTTTGGGCGGAATCGTCACTTCACTTAATCCTCTCGAAAAGGCCCTCTTTCTCTGCGAAGATCGTTTTCTTCCCGATAGACTCGATAGCGAATCTAAAAAAGTTTTAAAGCAGGGTGCCGAAGAAATTGAAAATGAATTTGAAAATGAAAATTTGTACGAAGGTAAATTTGGAATTTCCCCTCGTGATATTAAAAAAATTATTTTCCATTTAAGTGAACTTCATCGCAACGTAACTTTCATGGAAGTTATTGACTACCTTGAAAAACTCATTCAACAAAAAAATGAGTTTGATTTTCTTAACATGTCTCCACATGGTGATTATCACCACCCTGGACGTTTTGTTGAACTCCTCAAGGCCTATGGCCTCACCATCTTTGATAGCGAATTACGAAAAAGTTTGGGTCTCATTGATAACCGTTCTTATGAAGATTTCATCAAACGTTATATTGAAAACGTTAACGCCCTTATTAAAGGCGAAAAAATTAAAAACATCGCTACAGGACGCTACGAAGACGCTGATGATTATTTTATTAAGGAATTTGAAAAAAGTATTGATCTCAAAGAAGATGCTAAGGGGTTTCGCTATAACCTCATTTCACAATTAGGGGCCTACGCGCTCAACAATGTTGGAAAACCGATTTCCTACACCGAAGTTTTTCCAGAGCTCATCAAGCAACTTCAAGAATCATTTAGAAATGAACAAAAAAAGGTTATCCAAAACTTGGCCCAAAACATGGTGTTTTTTGAATCAGACCTTGAAAAGAAAGATGCTGGTAAAAAAATCAGCACCTCAATTTCTGACAAAACCAGAGAACAAATTAATACGGCCCTTAAAAATCTGATGGAGCAGTATCATTACACACAATCTGGTGCGATGAACCTTCTCAAATACGTGATAAAAGAACTATACTAGGGGACATGGCACTATTAGATAAAAGTTTTGGAACTGAAGCTTCCACGGTCACACTTTCTGTTGAAAGTAGGTTTGAGGGAATGCGCCTTGATCAATTTCTTCAAGAAGAGCATTTTCATACGCTCTCCAGGCAAATTATCAAGCGAATGATTGATCATGGACAAGTTATTATTGAAGGGCGAACTCCGCCCCACAAACCAAGTGTGAAAGTTCATGAAGGTGAAATTATCACGGCCACGATGATTCAAACTTCACATGAAGATGAATTCTGGCATGGAAAAAAATTAGAACTTCAAACAATTCCTGAAATCGTCTATGAAGATGATGGCCTGATTGTTATTTCAAAGCCTGCTTTCATGACGGCCCATCCTGTTGGTCGCCACATTTTTAATACGGCCACAACTTACTTTGAAGCTGTTTATAAAAAAACTGTCCACTGTGTTCATCGCCTAGATAGAGAAACTTCCGGTATTCTTCTTCTTGCTAAAAATTATGAAGTGGCCAAGGCCATGAATATTAATTTTGAATTTGATCATGTGAAAAAAGTTTATTTTTTCATTGCACGAGTTGCTCCACATTTCAAAGGCGAAAATTCATTTACCGTTTTTGAACGCTTGCGTTTGCGCAGTGAAGTTGATCGTGAACGAATGGATGTCGAGGCCTTTCCTCAAAACTCCCCTCTAGGCCGAGAAGCCGAAACTCATTTTGAACTTCTTTATCATGAAAAAGATTATATGCTTGGCCTTGCTTTCCCAAGGACCGGACGACAACATCAAATTCGAGTGCATGCTGCTCATCATGGCCTGCCTCTCATTGGCGATAAAATGTATCTTGGCGGTTACGAAATGTTTCAGCGCTTTAAAGATGTTTTAGCGAGTGATGAAGATCATGCGCTCATGGAGCTACCTAGACAGGCCCTCCATGCAACGGCCCTTAAGCTTCCTTACCTCGGAAAAGAAACTATTTTCAAAAGTCATATCCCTCTCGATTTCAGAGAATGGATTACAACTAAATTAAGCATTGACCTTGGGGCGCTTGAAAAAATGATTGAGCAAAAAATCAAGATCTACTTTGAAGAAGCCGCTCCGCCAATTCAGCAAAGCCCTCACCACTCGGTTTCTCCGTCATCCAAGTCGGCATTGTTTTGAGACGAGGTAAAAAACGCTCAAGGTTTGCGACGCCAACACTTTGTTTAAAAAATCCAAAGGCCGGTTCATCATTGGGAGAATCCCCAACATAGATCCATTCATCAAGACTGTGAATTTTTTGTACGCAACCAGGAAGATCCTGATCTAACCAAAATTTCATCGCAGATTGCTTATCGTAATTTCCAAACCAAGCATTCACATGAATACTGGAAACTTTTGCATGCGCTCCTACTTCTTCGCAGACTTTTACAAGACGATAAATTTCTTCTTCCTTCCAAGGAGGCACGTCTTCACAAAAATCAATGGCCAAATCATATTCACGGTAGGCCTGATCAGAAGCAAAAACTGCGTGAGGAAATTCGTTTAAAATTTTATCTCGAAGGCCTAATAATTTTCCTTGGGCCAATTCAATTTCGTTTGAAGAAAGGACATCTAGTCTTGAACGTACGCCCTTATTCATATAAAAAATAAAAGCGCCATTTTCGCCAATCACGGCATCCACTGGCCAAAAACGCGCGATATGATCACACCAACCGGCCGGTCTACCCGTTACAGGAACAAGGATAAAACCTGCTTCTTTTAATTTCCATAGAGCGCAAAAGGCCTCTGGGCGAATTTTTCCTTCTGAAGAAAATGTATCGTCAATATCAAAACAGATCCCTTTAATTTTTTTAAGATCTTTATCATTGGCCGTTTTGAGAGAGGGAGGATGAATCATATTTTTCCTTAAATTATCTAGAGAGGATAGGCAACAGAAAGAAGAAAACCGCCATAACCATCTTTTAAGCTAACAGTCATTTCTGCATTTCCTATCAAATGTCCTTGGCTTTGCATTGGGATATTCCCCGCAATCCCTACTGTCATATTTAAGCGTGACTGATATGTTTTTGTCGCATCATGAAGACCGAGTGCAAACGGAATTGCAAAATATGGGTAAGCTTTATGCCCCCAAAAAAGAAAGCCCTTTGAAATAGTGGGAGCCACGCCTAGAATGTTTATTCCCTGCTTAAACTCGCGAGCGTATTCATAACTGCCCTTAACAGAAACTCGTGGCTGGTTGTCGTAATCAGGAAAAATTTCATAATCAACACCTGTGAAAATCCGTACAGGCCGATCACCTGTTCCAACGCCAAAGCCGCCTTCCACAACAAAGGGCTGGTTCGGTTTGAATGTCACTCTCCCTTGAATCCCCGCCCCTGCTCCATTTGAAAATAGGCCCACAAATTCAGGGGCCAAAAGAAGCTGCTTTTCTTGCAAAGGATAGCTCGCGTAACCAATCCCATAAGCGAAGGAAAGCGAAGGAAGGGAAAAAACTAAAACCAAAAGAAGACACTTTAAGTTATTCACACGAATTTCCTTAGGTAAATCACCGTATTTTCGAGCAAATAATAACCCCAAAGATCTCTATCGTCAAAATTCTTCATTGACATGAACTCACCCAACGTTTATAAATTGGGGGACGTTTACTGAACACTTATGGTGGCTATAGTTCAGTCGGTAGAGCGCCAGATTGTGATTCTGGTTGTCGTGGGTTCAAGTCCCATTAGCCACCCCATTTTTCTAAAAAACATCCTGAGCTTGTCTCGGGATTTTTTTTGTCATCAAATACCAAATACTTAAATGGCTCTCTCAACTCAAAATGCAGTTTTCCATCACATAAAACTGGGTTCGATATTACTAATTCCACTAACTCCCTCTTCTTCAGTAGGGGGGCCATTTCGTAAATGATTTCGATGTTTTGCATAAGTTCGATAAACTCTACGCCTTTTTCAACGTATTCCTCTTTCTCGTTTACGAGAACATCAATCTCTTTGGAAATTTGTTCAGACTCCAAAGACCACTTCGCACTATTCTTCTTCCAGGTTTCCTCTGGAACATCCCCCTTTAATTTGTCCTCATAAGATTTTTCGATAAAATTATCTAACTGTTTTTTACGCCTAGAAATTTTCTCAAGTCGTCCTTCGGTCTGTTTTTTTTGCTCAAAATGTTCATCCCAAAGCCACTTGCTCATTTCGCTACAAACCTCTTCATTAATTTGGAATGACTTAAAAACCTCTTTGAAGAATTCAACGATCTCGATCTCTCTGTAACTAACGGCCCTGCCTGCAACTTCCTTCATGTAAAATTTGTCTCTTTGAGAACAACGTTGTTTGGATTTTATTGTTGAACAGCGATAATAAGTAAAAGAAGCAACCTTACCACTAGCATAAGTTTTATAAACGGTTTCTCCAGAAATGCTGGCGCCACATATCACATCAGTAAGACTTCCTTTTTCATCAAGGAGGTGACCATTGCACTTAATTAAACCTTCAAACTCATGGCCATCATCTTTTTGAAGTCGTCTTCCTTTTACTCTTCCATTTAAAATATCTTGAACACGACACCAATCTTTCCTTGTCACAAGCGGAAATATTCGATCTGGATTGCCACGATAAATTTCTCCTGCATAAACAATGTCACCATAATAATGTTCATTTCTAAAAATTCTTGGAAACTGTTTGTAGGAAGGAGATTTTACTAAAGGAAATTTTTCTTTGAGTTCTTCCCAAAGACCATGAATAAAGCTTTCAGAAAGGCGTGTGCCATCTTGTTGCAAAATTTTTTGAAAGCCATAACGAACATACTCAGCGGCATCACCATCAGGAAGCCAGCGTCTCGTGTCCTTTTCCCCAATAGATTTAATCCCAAGCGGAGGAACAGAAACAGGTGTCATCCCCTTTTCAATACATTTGATAATTCCCCCCATTGAGTTTTGAGTTAACTCCGCAATAAAGGCCTCATTCTTAATATTTTCCATCAACCACAAAATAAGTTCAGAGAGATCAGACTTACAAGTCAATTTCCTTCCATCCCTTGCAAAATGAAGAGTCACTCCCAACTCAACAAGTTCTTCTAACTCTCTCGCCGATTGCTTATTGCGCGTACTTCGTGATTGATGACTAAAGATGAGATGCTTTATTGGCTCCTTAGTCTTTTGACTCTCTCTAATATACTCAAGCATTTCATTGAAATGCTTTCTGTCAGCATGTTTGGACGCACTCTCTGAAACTTGCCATGACTTGAGCACTTTTAACTTTTCTTTTTTGGCATATACAGTCGTTATCTCTTTTTGCTCAAGAAAAGATTGGCCTCTTTCTTGTTTTTTAGAGCTGACTCGCAAGGACTCAATGGCATTGTCATTTTCTGGAATAAACTGATTTTCAAAATATTTTTTTCTAAGTTTAGATTTACTAAGATCGTTTACCTTTAACATAAACAGATGCTCCCACCTGTTTTCCGTATTCTTCCAGTAACACAGAAACAAATATATTGAAATTTTTTATGCCTTCCGCGATGGCATTATCAGTAATTAAAATGCGCTTCGGCACTGAAGAAAATTTTTCTTCCCCATCAAAAACAATTTCAGATTTTAAATCGTTTTTTTGTTTTTGCTCATTTCTTCTTTTTCTATTATTTTTTTTACATCCCTTACAATTCTCTTCCCATCTTAATTTTTTTTCACCATCTGCTTTTATCGGATAAAAAAATGACGCTCTATTGTTAGAGGATATTGGAAAACTGCCATCACACGTCTTACATACCTTTAACCTTAGAGTAATAGAGTTTTGATAAGATCGAACTTCTTTATTGAAGAAACTTTCATATGCTTTAAACTTATCAAAAATAAAGTCACGATTGAGTTGATCATTTTTAAAAGCAGGGCTCAATCCAACAGAATTAGAAACCGAATTAACAAAAATGATTGAATAAAAAAGTGCGTTTTTAATATTCATAACTAAGTTTCATCATTTAAAGTAATTTCAATTTTTTTCAGGTGAATACTTTCAAAATTTTTTGCAATAGATTTTATATTAAAAGAAAACTCGGGAGCGATGATAATACCTTTTACTACCGTGTTGCCTGAAATCGTTTTCTTTGCTCTTTCAATACTGCCTAGTAATTGCAAGATTGATCTTTCATTAGTAACCGCTGTTGCCTTCACCTCGCAAACAACAAGAGCATCACCTACGGTACCCAATAAATCCACTTTGAGTTGCGAACTAAGTTTCAAGTCATTTAAAATTGTTAAACCTTCACAGATTAATTCGGGAGTTTTTTTTAACATCGCCAAGAGAAATTCTTCACTTGATACCCAAGAAGCATGATGAGCTTCCCCCATTGTTTTCTCTATCAACATCCTTTCAATAATTTTTTTATAAGAGAGTTCAGTACTCTTTTTTTTGATTTCATCAATTTGAAAAACAATGCTCCGTATGGCCTCAGCATATTTTGCCTGAATTTCCTTTTCCGGTGAATCTATCCACCGCCAGATCGTCATGCTCGAAACCCCCATCAACTCTGCCAATTTCTTTTTATTGAAGTTATATTGATTGATTAAACTTTTAAGATCAGAACCTGTTCGTAACTCAAACACTGCGATGCCTCATTTTTATATAAATCAGCCAAAAAAGTTATGAATATATACATAATGTTATCTTTTTTTGCAACAGTTATCATTTTATCCTATGTCCAGATGGACACTGAATATATAAAAATTATTTACATAACTCATCACACGCGGTTCACGAAAAGCCCAGATTTCATCAGACAAAGACCACGACACCACTAGTCGATTAAAACGCAAGACACTATTGCTTTGCACTAATGCTTGACATCTTGCGACAATCAATGTATCTTTTAAATATCGTTAGACGAGGTCCTAAAACTTTCTAACTCAGCTCCCTCAGTATTCTCTAAAAATTTAGTAACCAAGGAGAATAAAATGCATTCAGATCACACATTAGAAATCCTGCGAAAACTGGGAAAAATTATTGATGATCTTAATAAGCAAACATTTTCCCTCGTAGAAGCTGCTGATTTTTTAAAAGTAAGTATAGAAACCGTAGAATATTATAGTAAGAGGCAAAAACAAATTTCTCATGTGAATTTAGGAGGTGCACTTATTTTTAGAAGGAAAGATTTAGAAGAATTTTTAGAAAAAAAATTAAAAAAAGGGTTTGTTTTCTAAAAAAGGTCATCGGGGCAATAAAGTATTAATTTTTTTCTTAGGTACTAATATCTTTGTTAAAGGAGTACCTGTGGAGTTTGCTTTACTGAAAACTACAAAATTTGAATTTACAGGAAATTTATATAAGGACAAAAGTCTATTTTCAAGAATAGAACTTCATGCCTATCGAGGAAAATACCGAGTTTATTATCACCTCCCGGATGGTTCTAACACCTATTTTTATTCTCTTCCAAAACTTACTAATAAAAAGGAAAAAGAGACTTTCCTCGCCGAATTTAGTTTCGCCTTATCATCTGGGTATCTTCCTAGATCTGGCGCCAAAGAACTAAGAAAAAAAAATTTCGATCCTAAAATCGGCACTTTTGAAGTTTTTTTTGAAAAATATTTTACTGAATATTCCACAGGGGCCAGATCAAAACTTGATGAATCGAAGAAAAACCAAGAGGGAATAAGTCGCAATATTATAAAATACTTCAAAGAAAAAAATATAAATTCCATTTGCCAGATAACAGATGAGCATCTACAAAATTGGGATAGTGATCTGAATCTCAGGTTAAAGAAGGGAACAAATGAGCGCCTCAGCGGAGGCACAAGAAATGCTTATCGTAAATGTTTTCGAGCCTTTTTAAATACAGCAAAGGAACGAAAGTACCCTCTCCAGTGTGATCCAGAACAAATGAATATCTTTGAACATACCAAGGGAGGAGACATTGATGAAAAAGCTGATGTTCGCCAAATTGTTTATCCTTTAGCCCTTATTGAAGCTGTTGAAAAATGCTCTTACCCCTTAGATCTGAAAAAAGAACCTGATATAAAAAAAATTATACGCCTCTGGCGTGAAGTCGGAGGCCGAACAGGCGAAATGCTTTCTTTAGGCGAGAGCAATATTGAATTCCAAAACGGAAAACCACTTAATTTAAAAATTCAAGAAATTCCGGAAATAAAATTCACACCGAAAACAGAAGTAAGCAAGAGAACTATTCCTTTAACTGATTCCTCAAGTGATTACATCGCATCCATCATTAAAGAATTTAAAGGAGTAAAAAGATATGAGAAAGGAAAAAATGGATTAGTAATATTTCCATTTTTATTTATTTTCAAGGATAAAAATGGGAACTGGGTAAGAGATGATGCAAAATTTAAAAAACTTTTCAAAGGCATTACGAAATACGCGATAAAGGAATTTAACCTTCCCTACCGAGAAAATTATATTCCCTATGATCTAAGACGCTCTTGCAACCAATATCTAAGAAAAGAGCGCGGATTTGAACTATCAAAAGCTGCTGCCTTCCTTGGCCATAGTGAAATTACAAATAAAAAGCACTATACACTTGACGAGGATAATAGTGATATTAATAAAATTCAAATCCATAATGCTTTAATGGAATCGATACGCCTTAACCCTGAAACAGAGAAAATTTATTCGCGACACTTTAAAGGGGAAGTATCAAAGCCTACACCAACTTTTTGCACACAAGATATGATGATAGAGAGAAATTCACTTATGCACAAAAATGAAATTGAATTAAGCAGCTTGCAGGAAGACTTGGCAACTTCTTTCCTTTATGATTTTAATACTCAAGAGAAAGATGATTTAAAAAAATAATAATTGCAACAGTACAAGTTAAATGAACAAAACTTCTCAATAAGGTCAGCTAGCGCTGGCCTTTTTTTTTACCTTCTTCACACCTCTATAGACCAAACTCTTACTTATATTTTCGTGTTAATTTTCGTGCAAATCCATCTAACTCATCAGAATAACTAACCTTAAAAAGTCCCTTGTAGATACTTTCGATATTTTATAGATACTTGCTCAACTACTTAATTTCCCAATGAACAGTCCAATCATTTATCTTTCTTGCACGAAAAACATGACGTAAGAAATACTTAAAAAAACCAAAGTTCTACCTAAAATTTCGTGCAATTCTTCGTGCAAATTTATACATTTTGGGCAAAAAAAAATGGCCTCTTATAAATGAAAAATTCAATTAAAGAGGCCGGACTGGGAAAAATATATTAATAAAATAACAAAGATTAAAAATTAAAATTCGCTTTCTTCATCCGTCAAAAGTTGACTCGGAATATTTTTTGATGCTTTCGCTCCAAGATCTTTAAGTTTTTCAACTCGCGAAATAAGGTTGCCTCGGCCATTTTTAAGTTTATCCATCGCCTGAGCGTGTATTTTTCCAGATTTTTCAATCTGATCGCCAATAACAATAAGATCGTTCATTAAGCCGACAAACCGATCATAAAGCGCACCGGCCTGTCGTGCTATCTCAAGCGCATTCTTGTTTTGATTTTCAAAACGCCATAAAGATGCAACGGTTTTTAAAGTGGCCAACAAGGTTGATGGGCAAACGAGAGTTATCTTCTTATTCCATGCATATGAAAAAATATCTGGGTCAGTTTGAACGGCAAGTGAAAAAGCCCCCTCGATTGGCATGAACAACATCACAAAATCAGGCGAAACTAATTTCTCATTATGCTGATAATCTTTTGCACTTAGGCCATCGATATGAGCATAAACGGCCGAAATAAAACTTTTAAGATGCAATGCTTTTCCATTAGCATCCTCGGCCTCAATATAACGAATGTATGAAGTTAAAACGACTTTGCTGTCTACAATAATGTGCTTTTCCGTGGGAACAATGACGACAACATCAGGCCTCTGATGACGTCCTTCCTCATTTTTAAGGCCCATCCCTTCAGATTGAACAATATATTCTTCACCTTTTCGAAGACCGCTTCTTTCAAGAATTCGTTCAAGAGTAATCTCACCCCATGAACCTTGTGCCTTGTTATCACCTTTAAGGGCCTTTGTTAGATTTCCAGTTTCTAGTGTCATGCGTTTACTTTCTTCAACAATTCGCTCGATTTCATTTTTAAGTGCGAAGCGTTCACGCGATTCATTGTTGTAAGTTTCACTTACCGTTTTTTGAAGTTCTTGTAAGCGATCTTTAAATGGCGAAAGAAGTGTTTCCAAATTTTTTTCGGTTTTCTGTTCAAACTTTTGAGTATTGCTATCAAAAAGTTTTGTTGCGACACTTTCAAATTCAAGTCGCATTTGTTCGCGGACTTTTAAAAGATCGCTCTCTTGAGTTTTTAATCTTTCTTCAAGAACACATTTCTCGCCATCAGCAATGGCCTTTGCGCGCTCTAATTCAAAAATTTTTTCTACATTTTCTTTTTTTTCAGGAAAAATAAATTTCCCGATTAAAAAAGCAAAACACAATGAAAGTACAGATACTAAAATCAATGTGACCATAAAGCCTCCTTGGTGTATTTTTATAATAACCCAATGCAGCACAAATGTCAATCACTAATGCAATACAATTAATGCTTGCAATAGTGAATAACTCCAGTGCTTTACAAATTATCATTTGCTCGATAAAGTTTAATAATTAAATTTTAGAGGGAATTATGAGTAGAAAAACTAAAGACGATAATCAAAAAAGAAAATCTTCGGATTATCCACAGTTGGCATTCAGAATAACAGAAAGCCAAAAGAATGAACTCATGGAGCTGATTAAAGAAGTTGTGTCTCTTATTAATAAAGAAATCCCACGAGGTGAACACATCTTTCGAAAAAATGACATTACCATTGAGGCGCTAAAAAGGGGCCTTGCTGAAATGAAAAATAATTCTAAAAAAGTCGCCATAGCTATGAAACAATAGCTGTAGTAAATTGAATTAAATAGTGCTGATCTTTCGAATGATTAACGAAGAGGGAAGGCCATGTTTCAAAATACTTAAGTTTTTACTTCCCACCAAGGCTATGAGATTATTTGTGTGAAACAAGAAAACATATATTAATCTTTTTCCCATCTTTTGTAGGCACAGATAAGTCGATAATTTTACAACTTAATGAAATAGATTGCGCAGCCTTTAATCCATTAACCCAATTTTCAGTTTTGTCGTCATCAACATACGAGACAAGCCACCATTGGCCACCGATTTTGCTACTTGCAAAGACGCTCATAAAAGACTGTCCATTTGATTTAGCATGATCGTGATGAATTCCTTCAATAAAAACAGTCTTATCTTTTGCATTTTTAGAATCAAGAAATGCTGCATTTACATCGGGATAGTCAACTTTTTCTTCTACTTTTAAATTCGACTGCGAAGTGCTTTGCGAATTTAATTTTCTTGCAGTCTCGTCCCTGTTAATTTCTGCATTCTCACCTTGCTTAATATTATACAAACGAGTGTCCCATTCATTTGAATTAAATAATTTTTTTACGCCACTACGCATACCTTCGTCATTCGGATCAATAATCCCCAATGAACCAGCGTTATTGATACCTAAACCAGCAAGATAAATATTAAAGGTGAAAGAAGTTTCCTTGTTGAAATCCGTTAAAATATCAACAGTAACTATTCCGCTATATTTTTTTCCTTC